>Ga0214544_1003545_pt1 | contig 32126 bp, 15 predicted proteins | sample CNSS3metaG_FD_160074 | JGI IMG/M metagenome (GOLD analysis project Ga0214544, IMG submission 160074) | Root nodule microbial communities from cowpea collected in UCLA plant growth center, Los Angeles, California, USA - CNSS3 | ecosystem: Host-associated > Plants > Roots > Nodule | place: USA...
TATATATATATATATATGGTGATTTCTAATTATTTTATGGTAAAAATTGTACACTCTTACTATGTTCAGAATTAAGTTAAAAAGGTAAAAAATAAGTTCTGACGACATCACTATATGATGAAATAAATATTTTTATAAAATCAGCAGGATTACGATAGATGCCTCGTGAGCATCACTTTTTTTGTGTTGTTTATGTTTGGATAATGATACAATGCCTCAGTTTTTTGACCCCAATTTTACCTGCTACGTGGCATGGGTTATTTAATATTTTTTAAAGTGTTACTGTAATTGAAGGCAGCGTCCCAGGTTTTTTTGCGTAGTGTGCACGCGCGTGAAATTGGGGAAACATTTTAAAAAAATAAGCTAAGTTGGTTCGGTTTTTCCTTGTTCTTCTTCTTCCGCAACGTTCTTCTTCCACAAGCTTACACAAACACAGAGCTTTTTCTTTCCCAAGAATTTTTTCTTCCCCAAAAGCCTCTTCTTCCACAAAGGTTGTTGTTGTTGATATTTGGTGTGGGTAGCAGTCGAAGCGGAGAGCGGACTTCTCGGGAGTGGTTTAGGTTGGTTGACGCGGTTGGTTCGTCGGAAATTGGTGGGTACCGTTGGGCGCATTGCTTGGCCACAATCTTGGTGGCGTAGTTCTTGGTTCATTGAAGGCCATTCACACAAGGAATCTTTGCCCGGTAGGTTATCGTAAAAAACCCTATTTGAAGGCGGTTAGTTCCGAAATGGTTATTGGTTGAATGTAGGTGAATGTATGGTTTTGATTCCATAGTTTAATGAGTTTGGTGCACTTGAAATCATTGTTTAATTTTTTATAGTAATTTGCGAATGTGGTTGAACATTGTGTTTGTGGTTTAATGTGGGTATTTTTTTACTTCATTGCTTCTACTTTCTTGATTTGTGGTTGAACATTGTGTGGGAGAGGATATTTAAATAGTTTAACATCTTCTGCCATGAGAATTGATAATTGTAGTAGGTATAAATGGTCCAGTGGAAGGAAAACAGTAGTGGGAGCTTTGCAATGAGTTTGAAAATAAATACAAGACCAAATTCTTGTTAGGTGTGTTGATCAAATATCAATAATTGGAATGCAACCCTTAAAGCACTTGCATGCAGTTCTTATCCCCACCCCTTCTCCTAATTAGAGACCAACTAATGCTTGTAGCAGGTCACATGCTCACAATAGTTCTTACCTATATAATATTTTTTTTTTAGTGTTTCTTTGAAGATTACATTTGGTAACATTATCATGTTGTTCTTTTTAGGAGGAGCTACAATTAATTAGGCAGAAATTCGTTTGTGATTGGGTTTTACATGAAGATAATGTCCACCGCGATGAAGTTATTCAGCACTATGATCTGCTCATGAAGAAATAGTTATTGTAAATGTAGAAGTTTATGGTTTTGCATACATCATAATTCTGTGATTGTATTGTTTTGGAGACTAAGGTTATGAATTTGGGCATACCTTTGATGAAATGCAATAACAGGCTTTTTGAGAAATGGGATGTAGATAATTGTAGATATGTATAGTTAGAATGAAGTAGACGCAGGAAATGAATGTATTTATTGTATATTTTGTTCGGAAACTTGGATGAAATAGAAACTGATACTTGCACAATAATATATACGCCATATTAATACATTTGAATTTGATTGGAAACTGTTATTTGAACGTCAATCTGTTCTGCAGTGTTTGAACTAAAAGTGTCATTGAAAAAGCCACTTATGTAGGCACTATAATATATATTTTTGAATCATTTGTTGGAGTTAATATGTAGTTTGTACATTGACCGGTTTATTGATGATTTGATGGTAATCCAACCATTTGAATGTGAATGTCATTGATGACAAACGAAATTTGTTGTGAAAACAGACCTCAAAGAGAGTGGCAGTATTCCTTGTACTATATGTACACTTCAAAACGACAGTTATACAAGGTGAACAATATACTTAATTTAAGGAAGACAAATGTTAATTTTTGATTGAATTAAATTTTAGTTCAATCATTGAGAGAGCTTTACTGATCAATGGTCGTTGATGGAATTATTTGGATGTGTTTTGCATTGTGTCCAAAGCAGTGTTTTTGTAAAAAGACATTTGAAAACCAATTCCAGTACTGGTCGTACCAAATCTAAACTTGAAAAAGACATTTATTCAAGCATAAAAGTTCAGTTCATTCTAGTACCACAAATATTGGTTATTTTTTCTATCTTCATTTCTACTTACTTCTTTGAGTTGTTTACTGATGATTCACGTTCATTGAATTATTTGGATGTGTTTTGCATTGTGTCCAAACCAATTTTTATGTAAAAAGACATTTGAAAACCAATTCCAGTACTGCTCGTACCAAATCTAAACTTGAAAAAGACACTTATGCAAGCAGAAAAGTACAGTTCATTTTAGTACCACAAATCTTGATTATTTTTTTCTATCTTTATTTCTACTTACTTCTTTGAGTTGTTTACTGATGATTCACATTGACGAAATTATTTGGATGTGTTTTGCATTGTGTCCAAACCAATTTTTATGTAAAAAGACATTTAAAACCAATTCTAGTGCTGCTCGTACCAAATTTAAACTTGAAAAAGACACTTATTGAAGCCGAAAAATAAAGTTCATTTTAGTACCACAAATGTTGGTTATTTTTTCTATCTTCATTGAGTTGTTTACTGATGATTCACGTTGATGGAATTATTTGGATGTGTTTTACATTGTGTCCAAACCAGGTTTTATGTAAAAAAACATTTGAAAACCAGTTCCAATACCGCTCGTACCAAATCTAGACTTGAAAAAGACACTTATTGAAGCAGAAAAGTACAGTTCATTCTAAAACCACAAATGTTGGTTATTTTTTCTATCTTCATGTCTACTTTTTTTTTACTGATGATTCACGTTGATGGAATTATTTGGATGTGTTTTGCATTGTTTCCAAACCATTTCTTATGTAAAAAGACATTTGAAAATCAGTTCCAGTACTGCTTGTACCAAATCTAAACTTGAAAAAGACACTTATTCAAGCAGAAAAGTACAGTTCATTCTAGTACCACAAATCTTGATTATTTTTTCTATCTTCATTTCTATTTATTTCTTTGAGTTGTTTACTGATGATTCACGTTGATGGAATTATTTGGATGTGTTTTGCATTATGTCCAAACCATTTTTTATGTGAAAAGACACTTCAAAACCAGTTCCAGTACTGCTCGTACCAAATCTAGACTTGAAAAAGACACTTATTCAAGCAGAAAAGTACAGTTCATTCTAGTACCACAAATCTTAGTTATTTTTTCTATCTTCATTTCTACTTACTTCTTTGAGTTGTTTACTGATGATTCACACGTTGATGAAATTATTTGGATGTGTTTTGTATTGTGTCCAAACCAGTTTTTATGTAAAAAGACATTTGAAAATCAGTTCCAATACTGCTCGTACCAAATCTAGACTTAAAAAAGACACTTATTCAAGAAGAAAAGTACAGTTCATTCTAAAACCACAAATGTTGGTTATTTTTTCTATCTTCATTTCTACTTATTTCTTTGAGTTGTTTACTGATGATTCACGTTGATGGAATTATTTGGATGTGTTTTGCATTGTGTCCAAACCATTTCTTATGTAAAAAGACACTTCAAAACCAGTTCTAGTACTGCTCGTACCAAATCTAGACTTGAAAAAGACACTTATTCAAGTAGAAAAGTACAGTTTATTCTATTACCACAAATTTTGGTTATTTTTTGTATCTTCATTTCTACTTACTTCTTTGAGTTGTTTACTGATGATTCACGTTCATGTTCATGGAATTATTTGGATGTGTTTTGCATTGTGTCCAAACCAGTGGTTTTTTTTTAAAAGACACTTCAAAACCAGTTTCGGTACTGCTCATACCAAATCTAGACTTGAAAAAGACACTTATTCACTTAGTAAAGTACAATTCATTATAATACCACTAAGAATACATATAATTTAAAAGATCAATATAGCTATTTATAATTAAAGTAGGACCTCATTCACCACAAAACACAAATATCAAATTTAACAAAAAACTTTAACATACATAACATCACATCTAATTGTTTGAACATCATAGTTACTCATCACACAAACATTTGTTGACAAAGACTGTAATGAATTCATCGACATCAACGTGATCCACTTGAAAGAGCACACAATCTCCTTCTTTCAATTGATGTTCATTGCAAAATTGCTTCCAGCCCTTCCCAATCTTGGTGGAGTGGGGTGAATCTGAAATTAGAAGTTTGCATACTACAACACTATTAGGACCACTAAGAACAACCTGATTGATATGCTTACTCCTGATTAAGGTAGCAAATTTGGTGTTAAGGTCCTGATTGACAAAAAACATAAAAAAAAATTTAGTTTCCCAATTAATGTGAGGTTAACATTTGGTTAATGAAAATAGAAAACTTGAAAATGACATATACCAGATGAGACCCTCGACTTTGATATTTGGTCAACCTCACACAAAAGATTGTGTCATGAAACTCAGTGACGATGTTCCTTGAATACATTTTTTTTGCTTGACACTTAACTTCTTGTTCAACAAACCAATATATTGTGTTCTACAAGAATGTCTGGAATTAATCTGCAAATATTCATATTAAAAACCATTGGTTAAACTTATTCTACTGAAATATAAATTAAGTTACAAAGCAACAAAAACTAAAATACCTAACTTATATCACTACAATCTCCAACTTCACAACCTTCACTACCTTCGGAACCTTCACTAACGTCATTCATGTCAACTGACCTGAAATTATGAAATGCATTAACCAAATTTAATTTAAACAAATTCGGCACAGATCAATAAAATTACACACAACATAGTCAAAAACTAACAAACTAACTTTCTAACATCTAACAACACAAATCCAGTTTGCTTTTTGTACCCTCCCAAGCCTAAATGTCGAAACCAACAAACTCACTTTCTAACATCCAACAACACAGCTACAATTTGCATTTTGTACCCACCCAAGCTTAATTGCCGAAATGCTTCTTCTTCAAAAGCATTCGCACATTCGAAGCATTTTTGCTTACACAAATTCATTCACATTTCGAATTAATAGTCCACAACAACATTTAGGATTGAGAGAGCATTGATTTGGGGAACAACAACACATAAAAATGACATTTCAATCGGGGAACAAGAACATACGACAATAGGGTTTCATTTGGGGAAGAACAACACAAAAATACGGGATTGCAATCGGGGAAGTAAAACATACCAAATTGGCCTTTGATTTGGAGAAGAACAACACCAAAATTAGGGCTTGCAATTGTGGAGGAAGCTGCAGCAGCGATCAGTAGCGATTGTGGAGGAAGCTGCAATAGCCACAAAGCCCGCCTCTGTTTTCCTTTCCCAAAACCGCACTCTGTTTTTCCAAAACCGTAGTCTTCACTTGTTTTTTCTCAGTTTTCCTATGCGAGCGCATGACCTATAAACCATTCTTAACCTCACGCGTCAGTTCTCTTTTCATATTTAACAAAACATTAAAATAACTCATGCCACGTAGACGGGTAAAATTGGGGTCAAAAAACTGAGACATTGTATCATTATCCTTTATGTTTTACTATTTCATGTGGACTTTTCGTTAGGTCTATAATATAAGCATTACTTTAAAATAAAATATAGTACTTTATAATAATTTGAAATGAAAAATATATTTAATTCAACAAAAAATATTTTTATCATAAAATAAAACTATACAGCCGAATCAATCATTAATTAAAGTTAAACTATTTAAAAGAATATCATAAAATAAAAGTTGAAAAAATGTGCAATTTGAACACATAAGATGACGTGAAGGATTGATATATAATTTAGACAAAGCATTATCACATTTCACAACTTGGAACTAACAAAACAGGTGTTTCAACTTTCCATATTTCTCGTACGTACTTATCTCACCTTCTTTCCGATCCATTGGGAAACCTACCCATCAATAAATACCCCAAACCCCATTTACTTTCTTTCTTTTCCTTTGCATGCATTTACCACCACAAAACGAAATCACAGTTCAACAAAAACCCATCAATTTCTCCATACCAAAAAGACCGAGTTTTCATTTTCATTTTCCTTCTGAAGACAACCAAAGAGAAACAAACTCAGCCTAGTCCTTGGATCCAGCAAAAAGGACATTCCCACTGCAGAAACATGTCAGGTGGTATTGGTGCAACTGCCTGTGACATTAGCCTCCCAAAAGAAGAGGAAATTGATTACAAAGAAGAAGAAGACAAACCAGCCAAAACATTCAACAAATCCACCCCACAAAACAAAGTGGGTTTTCTCTCATTCACTCAGCTCAATTCCCTTGCAGTGGTAATTATCTTATCTGCCAGTGGCATGGTGAGTCCTGAAGACTTTGCCTTTGTGTTCTTCTCCCTATTTTACATGTACTTCATATCCAAGGTGGCTTTTCCCACTCTTAACCCTTCAAAAGATCCTCAAGTTTTCAACTCCCAAAGCAAGCTCCTTCAACTTTATGCACTCACAGGTGCCACCATTGGCCTTTTCACTCCAATAGCCTATATATTAGAGGGTGTTTTTGAGGGTGACAAAGAAGGGATCAAAGCAGCAACACCCCATGTTTTTCTCTTGGCCAGCCAAGTTTTCATGGAAGGTGTGGCCACTTCACAAAAATTTTCTGCTCCAATTAGAGCCCTTGTTCCTGCATTCTACAACGCAAGAAGGATTTTCACCATTGTGGATTGGGTTAGGAGTGAGGTGTACAAGATGAATCAGGAGCACAGTGGATCTGCTTGGAGGGTCACTGTTGGAAGAGCACTTGCTGTGACTAACATGGCTTTTTGGTCTTTCAATCTGTTTGGATTCATGTTGCCACTCTATATTCCTAAAGTTTTGAAGGCTTATTACACACAGAACAATGACAAAGAGCAATGAAGATGCATTTAGTTTTGATGTATAAGGTCTTGAACCACAATTTACCAGCTTTTGCTCTATAATTTTTACACACTCAAAAATGTATTTGTAGAGACATATATCATATGTATAATTCCTATTTCTTTTCTTTTCTTTTCTTTTTCCTTTTGCAGTAGACATTCATTTTAAGTAAAAAGGATAAGGGGTGGAATGAAAATTAAATTAAAAATTATAATTTATTCCTCACATAACACAAACACAAACACTAATTAATATATTTTTTTAAGCTGATGAAATAAAGTTTGTATTATTTATGAAGCCGTTAAGTATTTTACTTATCATGGCCAAAAGGGTTGAGAAAAATAATTTAAGTTGAATTCATTATAGAAGACCAGACAATTACCCCAGACTTCAATAACCATCAAAGTAGACATGCTCATAGCTTCTTCCTGTATCCCAGTTTCTTCCTGCACCTCTATACATTTCAATTTGCACCAATGGATTAGTGAATTGGTTTATTTATCTTTATTTTCTTCTTCTTCTACATTTCAATTTGCACCAATGGATTAGTGAATTGGTTTATTTATCTTTATTTTCTTCTTCCCTCCTTCCATTTTTGTTTCAGACGGAACACTTTATCATTGTCAGGAACTCTAAAATTGGTTTATTTTGTATACAAGATTGTGCATTCTAGAAGTCAAACTGAAAATTCTAAGAAGTAAAATTGAAATTTTAAGAAAGTTGAAATTATGGAGGTATGGGAAGAAACTGCTTAATTAAGTTTTGTATACATTTTATATTCTTCAGCGTTCATGCTCATGCTGTTAAATTTATGTTAACCGAGTATGTTGTACTGTCTTTGTCACATGGTTTAGTTGTGGCCTCATCCGATGTTATTTTATAAATTTATAATTTTTTAATTTTTTTATGAAAGAGTTAAACTCTTATTTTATAAATTTATAATTTTTTAATTTTTTTAATGAAATAATTAAACTTCTATTTTATAAATCTATAATATTATTTAATAAAAAAAAAACTCAAATTTCACTCCTTGTAAATGCACATTGCACAGCATAGAAAAATAAAAGATAAAATATAAGAACTGAACCAAAAAACTGATTCTACAAGCGAAGATGAAGACTGAACCAAAAAGCTGAATCTACGAGCAAAAACGCCTAAAATAATTCTCTTATTAAGGTTAGTGAAAGAATTTTTTTATTGAAGAGATTACGAGCGAGATTAAAAACTCATTGATGGATTAAGAGAATTATAATTAAGATTATTAATTCAAATCATAAGTAATGATTATAAAATTGTAAAATTATAATATTTAACTTTTAAAATAAAAGATGAACTTAGGGTAAATTTATACATGTTTGTACCCATCCATTTTAAAAAATCACATTAACTTTTATTTAATCTTAAATTTCATAATTTATTACAACAACTTACATTTAATCATTTTTAATTTTTTTATAATGATTTAAACTTTATTTAATTTCTTTAATAAATTATTATTTGATACTCTTTTATATAATTATAATTTATTTCTTATTATTTATTTTAAATTAAAAAATTATTTAATTAATATTCAAAACCTCTAAAAAAAATATAGATATACCCATTTCCAATGAATATGAAACAACAATTTGATTCCTAAAAAAAATAGATAAATTTTTAACTTAATAAATAAATTTTTACTTTAAAGAAACCGATATTTATCTTATTATATTCCTACATTACGCTTACATACGAGAGACTCCTAGAATTGTTTATGTTAAAAATAATACTTTGCATAAAATAAGTATTTCCTACTCTTTTTCATTAGCATGTTCAATCCACTTATTCTAAAGATAAGTAATTTCCCTAACAAATCTCACCTACTTTTAGAAAAATATATTTCAAAAAACTTATTTTAAGTTTAAATAAAACATGTCCATAATTTCCCACTTATTTTTTTGCAATACCTATCCTCTATATTTCAAAAACAGGCTAAAAGCAGTAAATAAAGATAGCAGGGAGAAATTGAAATAGTTGAGAAATGGATATGAATCAACAGTATATAGCGTTTAGAAACCATAAAAGCCATTTCCTTCCAATCGCTCGAACCTGTTTAAATAAATTTTTCAACACGTAAGCAGAAGAAGATACAAAATGAATAAGAGGTGAAAACAAGGAAACAAGGGTAAGGATTATACTCAAATTGCTTTTCAAGATTCTTTTTATTCATCATTTTTTCACACACTTTCTCTCGCTGTAGTCCCTCTCCCCTTGCTCGCGGAATTCAAAAAAGCTCAAATTTAAAAAACAAAGCCACATTTGATTATAAGATATAAGGAACAAATAAATATTACTCACATGGTGTTTATCAAGAGACTTTCAAACCCTGAGCTGCCATCCTTTCAGATCACTTCAACTTTCTCTCAACTTGGAAATTGAATTATCAACCAGTGGCTGTACTATCATCAAAAGCCTATATGTACCATAAGTTAAATGCTCAATGATAGACTTGCAATCATGAACTCAGCTGCAACTCCTCACCCTCAACACAGACCTAGTCAATTATCAGTTATCAATTCAAATTATTTTCAGATTCAAAACTTATAGTCAGCATGATGCACAGATGATAGAAAAGGGTGAGACAGAGACTAAAAACATACACAATGATCAAGCCCTAGGAAATAACACAAGCCTTTGAAAACAATTAACATATGCAACAATACATCACTGCTTCTTTAGCCTCAGTTCAGAATCACAACTAACAGAACCACAGAACCAGACCAGAATGTCTAGATGCTTCTAATAAAAATCAGGACAGCATGTCGGAATATATTAAGAAAGAAAGATATACTTGTGTACAGGTGCGTTGAACCATTGCCATTCACAGAGATTGGTACCAGTCTTCTGCCTTGACCCAAAGATAAAATTTGCATCCTTTCAGGCCAATCTGAATTCAATCTTCGTGCAAAATCTTCCACTTCCCTACAGGAAAAGAAACAGTCAATAAATGCAAGGTACAAGAGAATACAATAAAATAACCTCGCAAGAATTAGCTGATAAGGCTATCCTCTTTCATAAGTTATATATGATATAAGCATTCCACTAGTTATCTACTCATAAAGTATGAGTGCACTACTAAGACAACTGCATCACATTCCACACCAAATTCAATTGTGCAGGAATCCTCGAGTAATTATAATTTTAGAGGAATGAATCCATAAAAATAACCACTAAACCAACCAACCAGAAAGATTCTATGGTCCATAGAATCTTGTGAGGAGGAAAAATATATTCTACAGCCAACTGATGTTCTTAACCCATTAAAAATATCCTTCCCAACTTAACCTTTACAAAGGCAATCCAAAATGATTCCTCTACATAATCTTAGGCAGCAGAATCATTTACACAAGATTATCCACAAAATCAAAACTACAGACACAAGATCGAAACCCTTTAGCTCTCGGTGGTTGAAAACATCAAATCTTCTAGTTTCAAGCTTTTGAACCAACAAACTCATTTGATGATGACAAGTGGTCATCCTTATTTGCGCAATAGTTTGATCCTGAAGATGTTTTAATTCCTGAAATCATAAAACACAAAAGACCTTTCTCACCTTGTGAAAGGGGATTCACTAATCTTTGTGACAATCTTTGTGACAAGAATCAAGTCATCAAAGATCAAATTAATGAGATGCATCTCCACACATGAAAATAGGCTTCTTTTATATGTTTTCTTTGTCTTTTCACCGAGTGTCTTTATAGTTACTTGTTGGTTTGATAAGTTGTATTTTCTCTCCATATGGGAAAATAGACTTGTTTTTGTGTTTTCTGTCTTTTCATTGAGTGTCTTCATAGTTACTTGTTGGTTTGATAGTTGTATTTTCTTTTGATTCGTGTGTTATTACCTTTTGTTAATTTCTAATGTATTCTCTCTAATATTTTATCCAATGACTTGTATTCCAGCTTGCCTTATCAATGAATAAGTCTTTGTTATCTACTTTCCTCTCTTTTCATGTGATTTTATTGCATTTGATAATGACAAAAGGGGAGAAAGATATCATGTGATTTATGATTTCAGGAATTACAACATCTTTCAAGGTCGAACTATTGCACAAATAAGAAAAACATCAAATCTTCAAGCTTCAAGCTTTTGAACCATCAGTTTTGAACTTATTCCTCATCAATTGAAGAACTAGCAGAAGCATGTATCTAACCTGTCAAGCTCCTCCTTCACAGCAGGATCTAAATCATCGTCAACATCACCATCAATAAATTCAAATTTTGGAGAAAAATTAACATCTGGAAGGGTTTGCATCCTTGAGTGTTTACTTGAAGAGGCCTCTAAGGCCTTGTCAAAATTGACATTGTGATATGCAGAAGGAAGAAGATTCAACCCCTAATATAAAAGCATATTGAATGAGAAACAATACTTTTTTAAAAACAGGTATTGTGAATATAAACAATGCAAATGAGGACACAAGTCTAATAAAATATGTTGTGTAATAGATGCTCAACAAGTGTTTTATTAGGTGGCAGAGTCTAACCTTATTGTTTTCATTTGCATTTTTTGAAGAAAGATCCTTTGTCTGGTCTTTCCTTCTATTCTTCTTTTTATTTTTATTTGCTCTAGTTCCCTTTATTTCTGCCAAAACATTCATATCTCCAAAGTAAGCTAACGAAAAATCAAAACAAGATAGGGTGCATTAAAAATATTATAATAACTAAAAGAAATATGATTGAACAAATGTAGAAAATTTTATGTGATTATCCATGACAAGAAATCAACCTAATTGCTCTAGGATCTATCACAAACAAGAGAGCAACTTCACGCATCAAAATAGTAATAACAAAACTAAATAATATCAGTAGTAGCATAAAGTAGCTGGTCTTTGTCCCATTTGTCATCTCCCCAGACTAACCCCATCTCCAGTCCCAAACACTGGAAATCATTGTCCCAAATGCAGTCTCCTAGAAAATCTAAAAATTATAGCATTGTAGCATTATTGTACTATAACATAAGCTAGAATAAATTATATGATCAGATCAATTTTAGATATTCTAAAGTAATGAAAATAATAATAATAATAATAATAACAATTATAATAAACAATAGCAGCAGGCAAATCTTATATTCCAAGCAACTTCCAAAACTAAAATTTAATCAGCATTATTAGATTTAAATAATTTATGATGTATATAGTTTACACCAATAAAACTCAAAGCTAAGCAAACAAGTCTCATTGCAGTATGGCATAGAAAAACAAAATAAATTAATGCAATATACTTTTCCTTTAACAATACAAGATTATCATCGTTCATCTGCATCACCCCTCTCCAAAAATAAAATGAAAGATCTGATAAGATAGCCGCAAGGAAACAGAAGTACTGATTAATCGAATTTATAGAAGAGGTCAGGGTGAATGACATGACATACCTCCATCTGCGCCATTAATAAATGATAGAAGATCTTCAACCGAACGCTCATCCTTTGGTTCCTCCTCAACTGCAACATCCTGAAACAGGTGAAACATTTTAGTGTGCTTGCAACACAATCTGACAAGAAGTTTGTCATAACCAAGAATCATATGAACATTCAATATGCAAGGTTCAAGAACATTGATGAAATTAAAATGGTAGAAAATACCTTCGGTTTCTTTCTCTCTTGTAGTTCTTTCCTCTTTCTAGCATACAATCTGTTTAGAAGTCGAATCCGTGGATCATCAGTTATGTTTCTCAGAGGCTCCAGCTTCTCTTCCTGTGAGAGATAGATGTAAATCAAGAAACGTGTTTGCAGAGGTCATCTATGCAAATGAGAACATATGACCTCACTTTTGCTTTTATCACATACCTCAGTTAGGTCATCAGGCAAATGAAATGTTTCACGAATCTCCTCAGGAGTTTTTCCTTCAATAATCCTAGCAAGGGCTCGACTGGTCAGATCAACCAAAGGCTTCAGTTGGAGGCTGTCAGCAGCAGATGTCAACTCACATAACTTCTTTGTATCGATCCGAACAAACTTTTCATTGAAAAGTTTGAGCTCCTACAATAGTAGCACAACCAAATACTGGTTAATCTATAAATCATGTGATTTCCCCAGTATTTCAGCTGGTAAAAGCAATGGTACAGATAATACTTTGATAGCAGACAAGTTACCAAATGTTGCCCAGATGGGATCAAGTAGTAGTTTAAAATAAAAATATACTTTTAAACAAAGAAGCATGAAATCTTTAAATAATGAAGGAATACCGAAAAATATATATTCCTAAAATCAAAGTAAAAACGAATCACATGAAAGTTGGATTATTCCATACCTTGTTAGAATGTCCTGGTACTTGGTGAAACCGACAGTAATCAAGTATCATATCCAAGATTGCAGGATTGACATGATGTGGAAGAGATATAGCACAAGTTTTGGAAGATCCCATGCCTGTTTGAAGTACTTCCTGGCAAATCATGGGGCAAAACATGGCTACCTCTTCCTCTACTTGATGAATAGAACCATCCACAGTTTGAAGCCAGATGTAGGATTTCATCTAAGCATGTCCAAGGCAAGGTGAAATCAACAAACTACTCATGGGACAACAATAAACCTGACTTTACTACCATGTTCTAAATTTCAAAAACAACTCAGTAACCTCGTTATTGTTTCTTCATTTAAAGTAATAGAAAAATAACTATACTTGGAGAAGAAGAAAAAAATGAGTTTATTTATTTATGTGATATCATATTATTTAGTTGTCCCAGCTGAAAAAAAATTCTTGCATCTGAACCTAACTGATATTCATTTGTATTAAAGATGTAACAGAATATGTAATATTAGAAAAACCCTACAATGTTAAGGTGATCTTATCTACAAATTCAAAGATCTGATACAAGCAATTTCTTCCCATCCTAATATTATACAGCTTCAACACCAAGTAATTTTCCTTCTTATGTCTTCATTTAATCATCCTATATGGGTAATGAGCCTTGTGTGAGAAAATTAATGGCCCATAAGTGCTACATATGGGCCTAAAACATAGAAATGATTGAATAAAAGGACATATCCTTTGTGATCTCTCAGAAAAAAAATCATCTGCAAAAACCATAATGGCAGATAATTTGAACAGAAAAATAATATTTATTTACATAAAGAATAGAAGCAAGAAACAGAAAAAGAAGGAAAAGGAGAGACCAAGCTTTATATCTGAACAATTTTCTTACTTACATAATCTAAAATATTTAAGACACGTAAAAGAAGAAAACGAATTAACAGTGGTAACTAGAAGTATAGGCCAACTCGTTACCCAGCCATTAGGACTGGCTGTTATAAGATGAGAATGCAATTTCAAATACAATAGTTTAATATGCATTGAGCCAACACACAAGACCAAAACAACAGATAACTCATGAAATAAAAGAAAAAGAATAGATAGAATATAATGACACCATACCTCAGGTTTCACAACTGCCATAGTTGCGCCAGACAATGAAAACACAGGTTGGTAGCAAGGAAATTAAAACACAAAGGGAACTTTCACTCCTTCAAAGACCTTGGTTTGCAAAACGAGATTGCTCAGGACGCCAATGACAGGTTTAACAGCATTCTCATGAGAGAAGTGTTTCCACAAGTCCTGTACTAAATGATAAAGCAGGAGGTGCTATAGCAATAAACCCTGTGATGTGCAGCCTAAACATATCAAAAGAAGGTGAAGGTCGCAACATTACAACATTTACAAATATTTTATCAATTCAAGTTTTTTATCACAATGATAATTTTATGCATGCACGAATATGTTGAGAATCAAGAAAACAAAGAAGTGACCACAATTTTGAGAAATATTTATCAATGCAATAACATTGAATATTCAATAACTGCACTTCCAGAGGGAAACAACCATATTGTTAGACAATGATTTTAAAATCAGTATGATAAAGTAACAAAGTTTCATCTCAAAAACTGCTATCTAGTCTTACTCTATGCAGAAAAAACCTGAATTAATCTATTTTAAAGGTGATTAAAGTAAAAAGATTTTCTTTTTCATTTCAAACTTCCTCATAACTATAAAATTTTGTACTCCGCTTTCCACAATAGCCAGTAACTGATGTTTCAACTTAATTTAAATTACAGAAATAAAAATGCAAATCCTTTCTAAGTTTCTCTATTATAAATGGTGAAGCAGAAACTTACCCTGAGATCTATGCGGCATACATTTATATTCATCAAGAAAACACAACCTAGTCTATGAAATTAAGTTAATCATCGTGATTTCAACCACGAAGTTGTGGCATATTTTTCTGTTAGAGGATTAAAAAGTGGGTGCAGCGGGTGCAGCCATATGTTCCATAACTGGTGAGATCTTTCAAGACAAAGGGGTAGCAGGGGCAAATTTTGTTGCTGTCCACAAGCTTGCAACAGTAAATACTTTTGGGGGCTGTCGTGTAGTTATTTATCTCCCTTTTTCTGTACCCGTGTAGCAAACACTGACACAGCTTGTGTTTGTTTGGGTGCTTATAATAATACTTTTTTTGCTGATAAAAAAACAAAATCAGAACTTTAAGTTGAAACAGTTTATTCTGTATATTCAATCTGTGTTGTTTAATGTTGCTTGTTCGGTATACCATGCAACAGCTTCCTCAATTCCACTACCGACCACAATTATATTTTACAATCCAACATTATTGCAAGTGATAACAAAAAAAATATGGTATGTCTTATTACCTTACCACCGCACTACTATATATCAATGAATGCTACTGCTAGAAAACCCGAGGTAAACATTAGTAACGGGAGTTGCTTGGTTTATGTTTGCCACAATTAATCACAAAAGTGACAAATTGTTTTTACCTTGTACACTAATTTCACGATTTTGTGAACCCAAAACCATGCATCTTGTTTTAACCATCTACTTCAAAAAATCATAAAACCAAATAATGGGACTCAAACAATGTGCCATTTCTGTTACTATTATCAAAATAGCTTGCTGCCATTAAATGGATTTAGATTCATGGCTGACGGAATCAAAAGTAGCCAACTTTTATTAAAAATATCTAACATTTAGTGTTAACTGAAAAGACTTCTATAAAAGCTTTCCAATTTAAACATCTAACCATTCATACCAACCATAGTTTCCAAATTCCATTGCGAGATATGCATTTACTAGTTTCTAAAACTGTCAATTGAAAATACACACACAAATCAAAATCAGAACGCACTCTACAATTCAAACAAAAATACACCGAAATACATTCCAAAACCTCGAGTGTGTTACCAATGGACAAACACACAAGCCGTAGCCTAAACACTCTAACTTACACAAATCGAAGTTTAAACCATTCATTTCCAGGAACTTCAGAATAAAGTAAACAAAGACCACTCCGACAAGTCAAGCTACCAAAGGCAACACCGACATGAAACCAAAAAGCAAAACTCAAGTTTTCACCAAATTAAGCTAAACTCACAACACCAAACCAATATCAACTCCGTAATCACCGCCGTAACCAGTAGAGTTCAAATTCAATGTCAAAACCGTAAATTGAAATGCACACAGCGATATACACAGATAAGTACCTCGAAGAAGATGAGAAAATGGAGGAAAGCATGCACGAAGCGAAGGTGGAAGCTGGAAGAAACAGTTATATAAAGTGAATAACATGGAAACAGACCATATTATCAGGGTTTTCCGATGTTTATCGGCTTTGTGTACCGTCGTTGAGTGTAGGCACGTGAGTCTACCAAACCAAGGAGATATGGCACGTGTTGCTACGTATCCTTAATTTTAAGAGCGGATAAGGAAAACGAAAGTGACACGTGTGGTGAGGTAGGTGCAAACTAAAAATGTAAATCATAATCTTAATAATAATATTTTGTGAAAAAGAAATTTAGATATAAGAGATATTTTTGTAATGTAGCTCTAAATAATATTTATAATTTAGAAAGAGAATTTTATTCTCTAATATATTTTCTATTTATCTTTTCCCATGATCTAAGCCTTATCCATAGGATTGTTAGCATGATGGATGATGTATGGTTATTTTAGGTCTAATCTAAGCTGTATTATGTTATAGCATGTGGAGAAATATTTGGTTGATCATGCATGGAAGAAAAAAGTATGAGAATGGTTATTTTGATTTTGTAATAATATATATATATATATATATATATATATATATATATATATATATGTATATATTTGGAAGGTGGTTTGTGATGTCATCAATTATTTCCAATTTAATAGTGATTGATGCAATTTATAAAAATGGTTTTAATCTAGTGATGATTATTAGATTAGAATGACATTAAAATTAATTCTCTTTCTTCACATCCTACTAAAGGTATAATAGTCTTTTAATAAATAGTTCAAAATTTAAATTATTTAGATAAAATATTAAAATTTTAAGGGGAGTTGTTAAAAGAGGTATTTTTTTTTTATCTCTCAAAAGAAGGAACTCTTTACAAAATTTCATATAGTCACTAGAAACGAAAGTCACTAGAAAGAAAATAAGAGAAATAATATAATAATTATTAGCCATATGGACATTTTTAAGAATTTTAAAATGGAATGGGATAAGTTATTAGATCTTTCAAAAAAAAAAGTATGGAACAATTTATAATAGAAAATATATTATATAAGTGTTGAAATTTTACGTCAATTATAAATTAAATCAATTTAATATATATATATATATTTAATTAATTAATTTTATAAATCAAGTTATTCCTGTAATTTAATATATTAATTTATTGATTGTGTTTAATTTGTTAACCTCTTTAATGGATTAAGAGAATATTGGAATAGAACATGAAAATCACAAATAACTATTAGCATATAATAGTTATAATTGAATAGTGAAATAAAAGGAATTGAATGTGTATATAAAAATTTTGTTTTTTGGTAAAACATTTCTTTTAATCAAATTAACCAAAATATTATGGTGCAAGTCTCATGATTGAGTTTTTTTTTTTTTTCTAAGTCTAATTATTAGACTTGTGAAATATGATATCAAATTAAATATAAATTTTAAGTATATTTTAATTTTACAAAATTAATTTATAAAGTGAATTTTGTAGTTACTTATATATTATTATTAATTGATTTTATTTATAACCTAAATAAACTTTCAACAATTTAACTTTTCACTTTTTGTCTGGTTTAAATGATGTCTAAATCCTCTTAATTCTACCTCTACTTTTCATAGTTTCATATGAGACAACATAGTTCATTACAAAAATGAACGCTCTTGAATAACATTGTTCTTGAATTTGTTAAAATAAAAAAGAATATTTGTTAAGACCAGTTTACAACAAGAGACATTGTCCAAGAACAAATTATTATTGAAAAATTATTTGTAGTGAGTTGTATACTATAGTTACGTTCTTCATTTGAATCTTCTACCGTTTTATATATATATATATATATATATATATATATATATATATATATATATATATATATATATATATATATATATATTTTTTTTATTTATTTATTTATTGGTCGTGAGTGCATGAAAGGCATACATCAAAATTCTAGGTCTTCCATCAATTAAAAAACACAAGAGGATATTTAATTTTGTAACAAAAAGGATAACTATAATTTTTATAATTATCATTGGTGATATTTTTTTTGTTAATTTTTATAATAATTACATTAAATTTGTATTTATTATAGATTTTAAATAATGTAAAAATTTACATTCCTAATGTGTACAAAATATTTGTTAAAGATTTTAAGATTTCAAAAGTTATATTTAAGATGAATGTGAAGTAATTAATAATATGAAGTATTTACAATAATTATGTACAAAAGTTAAATTTAAAACTTATTTCCTATTATCTAAAATGTTTCATAATCATATACATTCACATCATCAAATCATTGAATTCAATTCAATTATTTATTTTTAAGTTTTAAAAGACTCCTAGGTTGAATTAATTAAATTCAGAGATTATTATGTATATATCATATTACCTACCTTCAATGTGTATTTGTTTGTTATGATCTAATGAAAACATGTGTTAATGTGTTATACAAATGTGTATTTATTTTTTTATGATAAATAAAAAATAATAAAATTATAGTTGATATTATTGTTATCGTTATAATTATGAAATTAAATATGAATTATATTTATCACTTTATTGAAATATTATTTATTCATTATATGGGTAGTTTTCTTATTGAAAAGCATGGTTAAGTTTAAAAAAGCAATTCAATTAAGAAAAAATGATTAAATTTAAAGAAACAGTAAAATTTATACAATAATTATTTTAATTTAAAATCAATTTATTTGAAGGGTAACTTTGAAAAAAAAATATGAATACTAAAAAAATCCCTTTATATATAGCTAAAAATTAGATATAACTTTTTTACATCAAAGTTTGGTCGCAAGAATCTGGATCAACTCTCACTATCATTTTATTTTTTTTATGTGAATCAAGTATTAATATAATCAAATATAATCAAGACGATCGTTTCAAAATTCCAATCCAACACACAATTGTAGCTTCTTACATACTATTTCCTAAAAATCACATCCCAACCATTCATCCCATTTTTATATGAATTTTAAATAATCACATATATTTCATCTCAATTTAAATGTTAATAAATCACAATTAATTTTTCATTGAATTAATAAAATATTCAAATACAATATATTAATTAAATATAACAAAATAATACAAAATAAATCAATTTTAATATTTAAAAATATTTTCTCTCGACTAACACTTGATTCACCTAACAAATTAAACAGATATTAAAATTCTTTTAATTAGAATTTTACTTGTTCAACCAAAGTGTCGGCAAAACAAGTAAATTTTGGCTCATCCACAACAAATTTTGCTCACCTAGCAAAATTATTTAAATTATTATTGTTTAATTTAATACTTAATAATATAATTTAAAATATAAATACATACAGGATATGTGAAATATTTGTATATTTTTTATTTTAAACAATTTTTTATATAATAATTATTTAAATATAAGAGTAATTATTAAAATGATATAATAGTAAAATAATTAAATTTGGATTAATGATAAAAAATAAAAATGAAAATATAATTATTTAGAAAGTAAAAATTGCAAAAGCAATATGTTGATACCAAACAAACTATCCTCTCTTGATATGTAGACGAATCATATATATATATATATATATATATATATATATATTATAAAAAATTTTTATATATAAATAGATTAGAGAAAGAGATATCGTCACCAACTATAATAAAATAAATGACAAAACAATATTATAATATTATACTGATGTAACATTTATTATATTATAATCGGATGTAATAGTTATTATATGTTATATCTGTCACTGAATGGTCCTTCTTTGATTTGGACAATCCAAAAGATTATTTTAATTATTGAAAAACTATTTAAGTCAGTAAAAACAGAAATTGTTAAACAAAAAAGAAAAAAACAGATTGGTGGGCTTGTGCCGGCCATGGCACAACCATGAAGACAAATGTTAAAATACTATTTTAATAATTATTTTCATTAATTAAAATTTATGATTTTCATTTTTTATTTAAAAATCTTGTTCATAACTTTAATTTTTTTTTCTTAATGCCAATTGTTAGGAACTTTTATTTATTTTTAAGATAACTTTAATTACTTTTTCTATCAGTTATCTTTACTCTTATTTATTTTTAATTGATCTGACTTGCATTATGGAGTAAAAAGGAAAAAAAAACAAAATAAACAATCTCATAAATAAATTACATAATATCTAAAATATTATTGACATAACTAAAAATTGAGAGACAAAAAAAATATGCACTACCATAGTTCTATAAGAAATTTTTGTATGTTCTTATATCGGTTACATTAATTAGTTTTAAACAATTCAGTCTATAAAATTCATAATTTATAATTTTTTAAACATGCTACCCTATTTTAAAATCCACAAATATAATCAAAATATTATAACTAAATATTACTTTAGTGTTGGTGTTATAAAAAATAATTTTCACTTCTGCCTTAATTTTCAGATCTTATAATTTAAGATTACCATGCTCACTAGTTTATAAAACCAAAGTGTTAAATTAAAACAAGACTCCTTCATGGGATATACTCTATAATCAAGCATATGCTATATAATATTTGAGGATGAACTAAAAAGTATAATTAAGCCAATTTAATTTAAGAAACTAGAAACTAGATTGACGTGTAAGGTAAAATTCGTTTAAATTCATCTTATTTTTATTTTTAATTAATGTGAGATTTTTAATATATTTTTTACATACCAAAACATTTACATATCAAATATAAAATTAGATATTAATAAGACATATAAATACTAAGTATGAAACTAAATATTTATGAATGGTTCCATACGGGTCTATTAGACCCAATAAATAATAAATCTCATTATAATAAATTTCAGATAACTTTGATATTATTTTAATAAATGAAATTTAAGCGTAATTCAACTATATAAAATAGATTTATAAAATAAAATTTTCATTCATTTATACTCTAAATTCATGTTATCTTAATCGACATCACATAGGATCTCCAAGGAAAAAATATTATTTTTTATTACCTAAAACACTTTAAAGAATTAACAAGAAAGAAAAGATAAACATTATTCCTTGATAAGTCGAAGAAGGAGACAAAGAATGAGGTGGGTTGGAATAAATTGGAATCAATAAGACGGCAACTAACACATTTAAGTAGAAAACAAACCTCTCACCCACCAACCCTCACACCACAAACTCACACACAGAAAAAGAGAAAGAGTGAGTTAGTGATGTGTTCTTCTGGGTTTTCATCATCTTCCACTGCAGAAGAAGTTACTCTTGGAATCCATGGTCATGCTCTCACTGCAATTGTCACAGGTCACATATTACTATGTTTTTTCCATTTCCAACAACACAACCTACGAATATGTTTGTGTTCTCTCTTTTCATCACTTTCATTGCCAACTATTATTATAGTTATTGCAGTTTTTGGTACAAGGATTTGGTCCACACAACCACCATTCATGCTTATCCTTTTCCTCAATACATCATTACATTGCCTTTTACATGCACACAGCACAAACCCAGTTTTGGTACACTTGTTAATATCATATATATACCTCCAATGATTTAGCTTAAGTCTAAGTACTGTCATGCAAAAATTTAATCACATACACGTTTCTTTTTTCAAAGTTAAATAGTTTTAACTCATAATTAGTATATCATCTCATTCTTAACATCAAATTGTATATAGCAGTAGTAGTAGGAAAACCAGATATTAGTTTTTAACATTACATATATATGTAAGCAACTTTCATTTATTATAACTGACTCAGGTATATATAACAGTTTTTTTTTTTTTTTAACAATTGAATAAATTAGTAAACTTGCTTATTTTCTTTTTAAAAATAGGCAACTAAGTTGATGATTAATTAAACTTTTAGAGAGACCACAATTACCTAAAAATAGAAATTTAATTTAAGGTAATACTTTTATTATTATTATTCACTCAGTCCATCATAAATTATGGGGATGCACTTCTGATTTAAGAAGATAAAATAATACCATGAAAAGAGCACAAAAATCTTTAAATTGGAGTTTTTTTGAAGTTTATTTTTGTAATTATTAAGTTTATAAGTACTGAACTTTTGGACAAATTTTAATAAAGTTCTTAAATTAAAAAAAAAAATTTGATCATATAATAAAAAAAAAATGAACTTTTGGACAAAATTTTAATTCAAGGATGTTTTTTTTTTAATATTAGACATTGACTGATATATTAAATATTTTATTTATAATTTGCTACTGTGTATATTTTTTTTCTAGAGTTTTAACGCCCACAAGTCTATTTTCAATTTTTTTTAAAATTTTGTTTGATTTATCCTTTTTTAACAACCATTTAGTTTTTTGTTTGTTATTTTTCCTTATATCATACTAAACTAGGAGCGAAAGTAACTTTGATAACTCGTCAAGAGTCAATATTCTAATTCAAACATCGGAAGTGTTAATCTTTAGTTCTTAAAAAATTATTAAACTTACATACACAATTTACTTACACTTTTAGTATAAATATTTTTTAGTATAATATTTATTTTTTAATAGTAAAGTAATAACTACCTTTTTATTGCAGTAAAAGGTGTAGATTTAAGAATTTGAATTTTTCATTGGGTTTTTCTATGCTGTTTTTTTTTTCTGGTGTTTCTCCAAAATGCACGGATAAACATTTTTTTTTTAAAAAATTGTATATGTTTAAGTATGTATGTGCTACACTAAACATATTTATGTTGGTGAACACAATAATAACAGGAACAACACATGGTATTGGAATTGAGACTGCAAGAGTTCTTGCTTTGCGTGGTGTTCATGTGATTATGGCAGTGAGAAATGTGGTTGCTGCAAAATCTGTCAAAGAAGCAATACTCAAAGAGATTCAAACAGCCAAAATTGATGTCATGGAGTTAGACCTCAGTTCAATGGCATCTGTTACAAAATTTGCATCAGAGTTCATTTCATCTGGTTTTCCATTGAACATCTTGATGTAAGAAAACTACATGGTTTACATAGTTCATGTTTCAACTTATGTTCTTTTAACCACAAATTATTACATGCTACACATGATTCAAACCAGTTTTGGTATAATATATGTGAAATAAAAATACACTGCATAATTAGAAACTTGTCGAAAATCTTAAATGCAAATTCATTTTACAAGCTAATGTTTTTATAGAGTTGAAGTAATAATGTTCTTAGGGTTTGTTTGTTGTAATTCTAGAAACAACGCAGGGATAACTGCAACCCCTTTCTCACTGTCCAGAGACAACATTGAACTACAATTTGCCACGAATCACTTGGGTATGTACGAAAAAAATGTCTGATATTTCATAACAGTAACAGTGTAAAACTTGTTTAGACAGTACATGAAATATATTGAAACTAATAAAGTGAACTTTGGTTCTTTTTCCACAGGCCATTTTCTTTTAACACATCTTTTATTGGATACTATGAAGAAAACTGCAAGTGTAAGCAAGAGAGAGGGAAGAATTGTGAATGTCTCCTCTGATGGTCACCAATATACATATCCTGAAGGAATTCGTTTTGATAAAATTAATGATGAATCCAGGTAATTAAGTTCTACCCTGAAGAAATATTACTCTCGAGGTTACATTTCTGAATTCAGCTCTTATATTTGTTCAATTATTACAGAACAAGAGAAATATCAGTTTTGTTTATTCATTTGTTTTGCACACATTTGTGGTCGGTTTAAGGTATCATATAATAAAGTCTCAGCAGAGAACATGCTAATTTGATTTATAATTTGATGCACTTTTGTAAACCTTAGTTATACGTAGAGTTAAATATGTTTTTGCTCCCTTAACTTTTAGTAAAAATTGAAATTAGTATTGAAATTAGTTTCTTTTTGAAACTTTGGACCAATTTAGTCTCTCATCTTTAATAAATGGGTGAATTTAGTCTTTTTAACCAAATTTTGTTAGATTTATTTGACGTTTTAAACGTGTTTCTAAATAAATATTGAAGCGAAAATGAGTTAAACGATGTAAACAACTCAAATACTATCATGAAATGCGTTTAAAACGTCAAATAAACTTAAAAAAATTTGGTTAAAAAGACTAAATGCATGCATTTCCAAAACTGAGAGATTATTTTCTAAGAGGAACTAATTTCCAATTTCTACCGAAAATTAAGCTAAAAACATATTTAACAACATATTTAACTCTATGTAGAAATTAGAATTATTAGAATTAACCATGAAATGTGATGATTCCTATGTTAATTTTGCTTCCTTGTGAACAGTTTCCAGCTGTGGCATGCATATGGGCAATCAAAGCTTGCTAACATTTTACATGCAAACGAACTTGCAAGACGTCTTAAAGTATGCTGACATTTATTGTTTTGTAAAATGATTAATATACAGTATTGTTTTTACCATAATTTTTTTTTTTTTGTAGCTGATTATGTTATTGATGGCCATTCAGAGTTGGCTTGGCATTATTATCTTCAATTAATTTCTCTAAACTTTTTAGTGATTACTGAGGAAAACATTATTTAATATGGTCACTGTTTTCTCTTTCTTTTCCTGTTCTTCTGTTTGTAATAAGTAAAGATTTCTGATTTTTCATCATGGTCAGGAAGATAGGGTAGATATTACTGCAAATTCTCTTCATCCAGGAGCAATTTTAACCAATATTTATAAGCCAGAGATTAGTGGCGCTGTGCCAACAGGTACTTATTACCACATTGCAGATTCATAGATGAATTTATGGTTTTCCTAGAATTCATATTATAATTAATGCAGATCTTGAATTTTGGGATTCGATTATAAGAATGTTGACATGTATAAGAAAAGAAAATCCATAAATCATTATTTTAAGTTTTTATCAAAAATAATGTAAATTTTTGAGATGGATTGAACTCGTATTTCATTAATATTATATTTTTTCAAAGATTCATCATGATTTTGTCTGTTTCATGCAGATTTAATTAACATGCTTGGCAATTACGAGATGAAAAGTATTCAGCAGGTAATTCAAACCCCTGTTGAAGGGAAATTTTTCATTTCTTAAGAATCTGAAAATTCATTATTTAATTAACTTGGTACTCTTGTAATCTTTCATTCTCTCCTTTTTCAATGTAGGGAGCAGCAACAACATGCTATGTAGCGTTGCATCCACAAGTGAAGGGAATCAGTGGCGAGTACTTTTCAGATAATAATGTGGCTGAAGCAAGTTCACTTGCAAAGGACACCGATTTGGCTAAGAAACTTTGGGATTTCAGCATGAAAATAATTTATTAGAATAGCCATGAACAATTGTGAATGCGTTTTCTATGCGACTTGAAAGAACCATTGTTGTCACACTTTCATTGAGCTTATAATTAATGTAGAATCCCATAAAATGCTCATGAAAGATAGTTATGTAGTTCTAGTCAGAGTGAGATAGAGTTTGGTTTTTTTTTTTTTTTTTTTTTTTTTTGAGTGTTTGTTGCGTACCGTGATAAAGATGAGAAAGCCATACATTAAGAAGATGATGATCACAACACAATAACAACGATGAAGATAGCATTAATAATGATAATAATAAATATGTTTTTCATCTTTGAAATTTTAGTAAAGATTAGAATTGGTTCATCTAAGAAATTTTGAATGAATTTAGTCTCTCATTTGTAGAAATGCATGTATTTAGTCATTTAAATCAATTTTTTCTTTAAGTTTATTTGATGTTTCAAACACATTTATAAGCTAACATTGAAACAAAAATATGTTAAACGGTGTAAACAAACTAAAATATTATAATGAAATGAGTTTTAAACGTGAAGTAAATTTAATAAAATTTGATTAAAATAATTAAATCTACGCATTTAAAAAGAGTTGAATGACTAAATTGGTTTAAAGTTTTAAAAAATGATTAATTTTAATTTTTTTTTAAAGTTGAATGACCAAAATCAAATTTAACACTAATAAGAAAGTCGTTTGGTTTTAAAACTCATTTAAATAAAAGATTATGTTTGACCAAACTTTTCTTATTGTAACTATGATAAGTGTTTATAAGATCATTTTTCAAAAAGAATAAATGCAGATAAGAACAAAATAAGATGACGAAAACATGTTCCATATGGATTTTATATATTTTTGAACTTAATAAATCTCACAAAAATTGATTTCATATATTTTTCAAATGTAATTTTCGCAAGAGGCTTGACACTTATTCATGCAAGGAATGTTACAATCAAGAAGAGTACCCAACAACGACGGACAAAACATGTTTTTAGAAGAAAGAAATTATAAGTATATATGAACATAAAATTAATTAAACTAATGATTATATTTTACTAATCTTAAGTTTAACATTTAGTTAATTTAATCTAATCTAATTTAATGCATCGGTGGTTCCTTGATTTTCGAAAGAACACATGGTATTTTCTTGATTTAAGAAGCACATGGAAGTACTTACATAACATGGGTGCCTCTTAAAAGAAGGAAAAAAAATGTGAATCACTTTAAATTATTTTTTTAAAGTAACTTGAGATCTGTTTAGAGGTTGTTAACCAGGCCTAAGAGGAAAGTCAACGAGTGAATTAAGAGAGTTAAGCCTTAAAATATTTACTAATTGTAAATTAGTTTAGTTTAGTTTTATGTCTAATTTAGTGGTAGGCTAAATTAAGACCAAATTAATCCCTATTTTGATATATTCTGAAGGTGTTGAATCAGTTTGGGATTGAGGGTAACCAATAACACCTCCGTTTCTTAGTTGGTATTGTTTCAAGAAAGCAATGTCCTTTAAGAGCTTAATTGTGTGTTTCAATGGAAATTTTCAAAGAGTAATTATTTTTTGGGTTAATTATGTTTGTAATTCTTGAATTTATATGAGAAATTGGAATTTGTCAAATTTGTTTTATACTTCAATTTTATAAATGAATAAATATAATCCTTTTAACCTAATGACATTAATTTATTTGAGCTTGTTAAATGGTATTATGGGCTGATATTTGAACTGAAATCTATAAAAATCGTACAAATAACTCAAACGTTATCCAACACATCTAACACGTCCAAAAAATTTAATGAAATTGGATTAAAAGAACTACATTTATTTATCTTTAACATTTGGAGACTATAATTTATTAGAATATGAAGCAAACCAATGACAACTTCACATATAAAGTTAGGGACTAAAAATATATTTAACTCTAATTTTTTTTTTATACAAAATTAAATATTTATAATGTGTGTGATATAGGATAAAATACTATATATATATATATATATATATATATATATACTAATTAATATTCATTAAGCATATTTTTCTGCGTATTAATACAATGTTAATTATTTTTTTAAAGAATATATTAAAAGGTTAAAAATAAAAATGTAAATAAACAATTAAGGAGTATCTGAAAAATATGAAATAACTTAATAATTTTAAACATAAAATTTTAAATATATTGGAAGAAAATACAGGGAAATGTAAGGTGTTTGCTGTATTTTAAGTGTGACTGCCATGCTAGATCCATAACTTTTCCATAATGAAGATAAGATAGTAGTATCTCTTACATCAGATAACGATAAGATTTAATAAAGAAGTGTAAAAATATATATTTAATATATTTTCTTAATTTTAATTAAAATTTTAAGAATATTTATTATTCTTTTATCACAATAGTAGTCTTATAACAAGGTGTCTTGCTATTTTTATAAAAAATCATAATAATGATACTATAATAGGTGTAAAAAATTTAAAGAAACAGAAATAAACACAAAAAGAAACGACAAATATCAAAATTGTAATAAAACATAGCGAAGAGAAGGTCCCACAAAGATGAAATAAGACGTAACTACCCCATTTAATTCGTTTGATGATAAGTCCATATCTTATTATAGTACATCTTCAATAATTTTTTAGATTAATCAAGAATTAATTATTTTAGAAATTTAAATATTTTTAATGATGAATTGCTATTAAAATTTTATTGGATCCAACCTTTAAAGTATTTTTTACTTTTTTTTGAATATTATGTGATTTAATTTTGTTGATGTGGCTGCTATTTATTTTTTTCATCTTTAACTCATTTATCAACATGCTCATTCATTCTTTAATCTCTTATAATTTGTGAGTTAATTTACTCTTTCACTCTTCTATCTCTCCAAGTCTCTAGTTAAATTTTCCTAATCAACTTTGTCTTTCATTCTATAGGAGTGAGTTGAATAAGAATAAAGAAAAAAAAAATGAACTATTTGATAAAAGAATTGGAAACATAAAGACCAAAGTAAAAAATTGGAACATTTTTTCTAATGCGAATTTCACTAAAATTAATTTAAAACTTAATTAATTAATTTATAATAAATGGTATATTAAGGATATGTTTTTATACAATAAAAAGGTGAGATAAATAAAAAATTAATATGTATATATTTATTTAATAATATAATTTTAATGTAGACATTAAACTTTAAGTAATTAAAATAAGACAAGGTAATTAAAACAATTATATACGGGTGATTTTCACTATTTTATGATGTAAAGTGTTTTTCTTTACTGAGTATTAAAAACATTAGTATATTATAATTTCTTTTTAATATATTTTAAAAATCAGTATGAATATATTTTAAAGACATAATAGACAGATAAAATAAAATATGTAATAAATAATCTAAATTGGTGAAAACATAGTAAAAAGACATCACAAAACACCCAACAAAGAATTCACAATAGTGTTTTATCTCATGTATTTTAGCTTCAAAATGAGCATTAAAAATGATGTTGGTATATTATAATTTTTTTTAATATATTTTAAAACATAAAAATTAGTGTGAATAAATATATTTTGGTGACATAACATAAAAAACTAATAAAAAACTAATAAAAATCTAAATTGGTGAAAACATATCAGAAAGACAGTACAAAACATCCAGCAAAATTCAAATTCGTGTTTTATCTCGTGTAATTTAGCTTTTAAATCTTGTCATTAATAACTTTGAATTTTTTTATAATTTTATAAAGAACGTTGATACAAAATGATCAAAATTAGAAAACACAATTTCTGATGATAGTCATTTGATATTTGTACGTTAAATTAATATTATCTTGAATAAATCAATAAAACTAATATTGCATTTGTTAATATAAGTATCTTCCGTGTTTGTGGACGTAACACTCCGAACAATAAATGTGAAGGAGAGGAACCATTCATAGAATCATGAGTGAACCTTAAGTGCACGCAGAAAGGATCATGTCCATCGGTAAGTGTGATCATAAATACTACAGATTAGTATAGAAAAAAAAAAAATCCCTGTCTATTTATTTGGTGGGATAACTCTATTGGTTTCTGAGTTCAACAAATCAACAATGTGGTGGCTGTTTGGGAGAAAAAACGGTTCTGGTTTTTCATCTTCTTCTACTGCTGAGCAAGTTACTGAAGGAATCGATGGCAGCAACCTTACTGCTATTGTTACAGGTTCCTCTGTTTTTTCTTTCTTTTCTTGTTCTTTTTCACAATTTCGTGATTTACCATGACACGTTAAATGGATGAGAATCTTATTTTACAAGTTTAGTTGATTTTGTGAGGTTGAATTATGCTTAAAATCTATTTCATGATATTATTAGTAGTCTCACGTCGATTAGAAATAAGACAATTTCATAATATATAATTGAGGTACAAATCTTATCTTATTAACCGGTCTCGTGGGATTGAATTAGGCTTAAAGCCGATAAAACCTATCCTAGCGAACTTTCTAAGAATCTCTTTCTCATTTTGTTTGTAAATTTGTGTTGTTTGTTGTTGACGATGAGAACAAACAGGTGCAACCAGTGGTATTGGCACTGAAACTGCTCGTGTTCTTGCGATGCGTGGTGTTCATGTGATAATGGGGGTTAGAAATTTGGTTACTGCAAAAGATGTTAAAGAAGCGATACTTAAGGAGATTCCTTCTGCTAAAGTTGATTACATGGAGTTAGACCTTAGTTCAATGGCATCTGTTAGAAAGTTTGCATCAGACTTCATTTCATCTGGCCTTCCATTGAACATTCTTATGTAAGTGTAGTTACTTGCAAAATTTTTACTTGCACTAATTCATCGAGTAACAATGTGTTTTTGTTTATTTGTTGCAATTGTAAGAAACAACGCAGGAATATTCGCAACCCCTTTCGCTCTGTCCGAAGACAACATTGAACTGCAATTTGCCACAAATCACATGGGTAAGAAATCGATGCTGCCGAAGAAAATAAGGATGTGTTTGTCCTTATATTCTTATGTTTGTCTCAGCATATATATTTGAACATTAAATAACTCATCTAATATTTATTTAAGAATTAAATATGTTTGTAGTTTTTTAATTTTAAATTAAAATTATTTATTCATCAAAATTTTGGATTAATTTAGTACTGCATCTTTAAAAATACTTAGATTTAATCTTTTTAATCAAATTTTGTTAAATTTATCTGACATTTCAAATATGTTTCTCAACTAACATTGAAGCGAAAATATGTCAAATTGTATAAACAATTCAAATATTATCATCATAAAAATATGTTTGAACATTTAACTAAACTTAATAAAATTTGGTTAAAAGAATTATATTTACGCATTTTTAAAGTTGATGACTAAATTGGAACAAAATGTTCAAGATAAACTAATTCTAATTTTTATTTAAAGTTAATAAATAAAAATATATTTCACCCTTTTAATAAAGCACAATCTAAAAAGATGTGTATTAATATTGATTTTTTGTTGTAAGATGAAATTAATTTAAAAAGAAATATTATTTGGTTTCTAAAAAAAATAAGCTATAATCTTTTACTTATAATTTATACTTAAGTCAATTTTAATCCATAGGATTTTTGTCTTATTTTCTTATGAAAATTAACCTTCAACACAATTCCACAGGTCATTTCCTATTAACAAATCTGTTGTTGGATACTATGAAGAAAACAACTCATGAAAGCAAGAAAGAAGGAAGAATCGTTAATGTCTCCTCTATAGCTCATCATTTGTCGAGAGGAATCCGTTTTGATCAAATTAATGATCCATCAAGGTAAAAAAAAAATATATGTATTATGATGACAATTTATTTTCATAAGATTGAGCTATATTTAAATATCATTCTTTAAAATATTATTAGAGTTATTCAAAATTTATTTTAACAATATTCATTAATGTTTAGTCTTTTAATATTTTTTGTTGTTAAAAGGTGAAATTTTATATATTCTTTAAGAATTTTATCTATAAAAACAAGTGGGACGGAGAGATCAACTTTATTACCATTATTTATCTCTAAGATTTGTTTGTCTATGGATAAGATAAATATGATTCTGAACCATTAGTTTGTGAACTTTATTTTTATATATCCGTGAAATTAGGTGTCAATCATATCATAATGGTATCTTTATAGTGGTTGTGATAGTATTGGTGATGACTTAGGTGTTTAATCATGATAAAGATGTTAAAAGGAGAAAAAAAAAGGAAAAGAAGAACACGTATATGAAAAACGAATTTAGATTTTTTTGTTAGAATTTTGTTGTGTTGTTTCTCTATTATATTTTTACCATTAATTTTAAAATTTAAAAATATATTAAAAAAATATTTAAAATACATAATATATTTTTAATATTCAATAGAAAAATAACATTAAAAAATTTAATAAAAAATCTAGACTCGTGAAAAACATATTATTAACACTAAATCAAAAAAGAAAGTTACAAATAAGATACAACAAAAAACTTATATTTATATATATATATATATATATATAT
>Ga0214544_1003547_pt1 | contig 32121 bp, 9 predicted proteins | sample CNSS3metaG_FD_160074 | JGI IMG/M metagenome (GOLD analysis project Ga0214544, IMG submission 160074) | Root nodule microbial communities from cowpea collected in UCLA plant growth center, Los Angeles, California, USA - CNSS3 | ecosystem: Host-associated > Plants > Roots > Nodule | place: USA...
TATATATATATATATATATATATATATATATATATATATATATATATATATATATATATATATATGTGTGTGTGTGTGTGTGTGTGTGTGTGTATTTTATTATTTTAATATAAATAAAAATGAATTTAATAGAAAAATATTAAACTAAAAAAAATTAAAATAAAGAATATAACAACAATAAAATGAAATGAAAATTAGTTAACTAATTTTATACACGCGGGATTCCTTCCTATCTGTGAGATTTTTATGTCCGCGAATATCCTTATTGGTATTCGTGGATATTTTTATATTTTATTTTTATAAAAAATTAAATAAAATACTTAAAACAAATATCTAAAATATAAATTTAAATAAAAATAATTTAACTTTCTTATTATAATTATTTTTTATAAGTCTAGAGCGCTTAAGTATTTTTGATGTGTTAAGAATGTGTGTGGTTGACTCTGAAGAGATACATGAAAGAAAGAAAAAAAATATTTATTAGAGATATTATGATTGAACTTTAAATTGCTTCATGCGTTCAGAGGGATAAGGGCGGGCGCAGCGATAGAAATGCGATAGGAATGGTAAAAATATTATGTCTACGGATACATGTTAATAAAATCTATGTTGAATAGTCAGTACATATGAATATTGATTATTTGCATGAAGTCGATATTTTAATATTAGTTTATAAATGGTTTGAGTCTGGATATCATGTTTGCATCTATAGATATAAGTTATTTGAAAAAATTAAAATTAAAATTTAATTTTTATTTTATTAAGTTAAATTTAATTTATATTTTATTAGTTTAAATTTAATTAAAATTAAAATTAAAATTTAATTTATATTATTTTATATTATATTTTTTAATTTTATTATAAAAATGTATAAATTTCTTTTTTTAAGTATTTACGAGTGTCTACATATACATGTTGAAAAATTAGTGTGTATTTTTAAATGGCTACCCAGCAAGTAACAAGATGGATAACAAGTGAATTTTGTTGTTGTGGGTTAGGTAATGTGTAAGCACTATCCGTGTCCGAATCGACTTAGTATGTTGCTATCCCCAATAGGTGCATACTGTACTATGGTACAATATTACTTTCTGTTTGGAATAGAGGTGCAAAGCATGTTACGAATGAAAACTTTGTCTATTCAAGAAGCAGATGTTGAGTTATAAGGTGTCATGTCACTACATTCTCTTTTATTAAGCTTTCATTTTGTTCTCTCTTTTCTTTTGAATCTTTTCTCTTGGAATTCTAGTGTGGTGTGAGGACTTGAAGAAGCTCTTAGAAGAGAGCATACATTTCAACTATTGAAGACCTAACAGTTACAAAAAGCTTTGTTAAGGTGAGGGAAGCTAACCCTGTCTGAATTTTTTTGTTGATGTGTTAATGTTTCTTGTGGCATATTAAAGTTCATGGTTATATGTATCATTTTATATATATGGATAAAATGTTTGAATGAATCCATGTACATGTTGGTGGTGCATGCACATGATCTGGTCTAAAATAAGAGGATAATGTGGTTGTGTCGAGTAGAGTCCAGAAAAGGAAGAGTCAAAATTTATTGCCTAGAAATATGTATGGTGTGATAATGACTGTCATTTAAGAACTGTCACATTGTGTGTGCATATGATGTGATTTGACTGGGGTCTACAAATGAAGTCATCCAAGCTCTGTTGGTTATTTGATTCACTTAGAAGAACATGATCAAGTGGTAAGAATTGATGGAGGTCTTTATGAGGTTAGCATGGTGTGAAATATAATCATGGCTAGACCATAAGGAATTAACCTTATCATACGTTGACAAGTTATGGTTTTGGCTGGACTAAGAACCTCGTTCAACATAGGTTGGTAGAGTCATTGGTTATGACTCAATTCTACCATGGTACATTAATGTGGTTGGAAAGGTCACTGGTTACAACTCGAATTTATCATAGGTGTGACAGGTGTAAGACTTCTATGCATATTTGATTTAATCCACACTAACCTTTCAGAAGTAGATCCATGATTCATGCATATGATAACATATTATTGCTTCTAGGAAGCTTAAATGATGACTTGATGCATGTTTCTTTGAAAATATATATCTTATTTTATAATTAGCTTATCATCTTCTTTGTGTGTCTTTTGGTTTTGTCCTACTATGACTATGTATTATATGAGAGCAGATAATAATATAGAGGTTGGAACACCATTCTGAAGGGACTAGACGCCTTCACGATTTGCAAAATCACAACTCTTTAGTTTTGTTAAGATTCAACATGTCCTATGCTTGAACCTAATGAACTTTATGTTCTTTAAGGTTATGTAATGGCTAATGACTTTCATACATTATGAATGATATTGTATCAAAAACCTCCTTTCTTATTCCTTGAGAAAGCAAACGTTTATTTTGTACCCTGAGTGTTTTGAATGATATTCATATTACCATTAAGAGTTAAATTGAACAAATATGGTGATCAGATGACCCGTAATCTATTAGACAATATAAAGTGTTAGACAACACGGATGATTAAATGACCATATTAGACAATCATAACGTTATACCATCATAAGATTTGACAACCTTTTTTTATAACTTGTTAATGTATACAATAGTAATTTGATTTTAATTATTTTTTTTGCTTTGAGGTTTATTTCTTACGATTTGCAACAAATTGCATATAATCTTTTAAAATATATATCATGTAATATATTTTTTATATATTTATAACTTTCTTATACACAAAGTATTAATCAAATGAAATTATTATATAACTTTATTTTGTAATTATGTATTTTTCCTTTTTTTATAGGTAGAAAATGAGTAGTGAAAAAAAATATATTGTAAATGAAGTTATTTTATACTAAACCGTAAATTGTACAATCAAAACTAAAAACTAATATATGAAAAAGTAAATTATAATTTATAACCATCTAATCTGAAAAACAAATTATTCAATAATAAATATTATAGAATTAAAATACGTAAAATAATCTAATTATATTAATTTAAAATATCATTTCTATTAATTAATAATTTATATTTTATGATCAAAATAACTATAGTTAATAATGATGGCTAGAAAGAAACTGCTAAAAATTGTCAACATATAAAACTAACAAATACTTTTACAATAATTAAAGGTAAACACATTCATATGGTAAGGACTAAAAGCATATTTTTTTAATTCTTAATTAAAATATATTTTAAATATTTATTGACTAAGTAAAAATTTACTATTTTCATTATTTTTTGTATATATATTTTTTTGTAAAACTAGTATAGTGTAAACTAAATAAATTATAGATACTGGCATAATTAAATATTGGTCTTTCAGATAATTTGGTCCCAGACATAAATTGGAAATCGTATCTTTGATCGAGGTTTAATACGACTTTAACGCAATTTTCAACAAACATTTTATTATTAGGTCAAATATATACCTATATATATATATATTTTTTTATTCAGAAATCTAAACCTATATCAGTTAACACGACAAGGCTTAATATTTATAAGTAAACATTTGTGCCTGAAAAACGTTACACAAACAAATTATTATTGTATTTAGACTAATATAACTTTATGTATCGTATGTAATTACCTCACAGTAGAAAACATGCACCATAGAAACACGTCTATTATATATATATATATATATATATATATATATATATATATATATAAAGACTGTATATATTAAAATAATAGCTACAAATATAAAAATAAATTCTTTTATTTATAATCAGTGAAAATATATGCATCACACACATGTATATTTTAAATAATTATTATTATAGTTATTATTATTATTATTATTATTATAAAATTATTATAAATAATTTTTGAAATTTTATTGTAGATAATTTTTATTTATTTTACAGTATTTTTTTATTATAAATAGTTATTTTACTTTAAGAAATTGTTAATTTTAAAAAAGAACCGTTCAAATTAAAAAAATGTCATTTAAAAGGTTAAAATAATAAAAATAATAATTTTAATTTAAAATAATAATTAATTAAAAGGAAAAAATTAGAAAAAGGAAATGTGTTCATGAAGAGTATTCTTTGTATAATAATTATGATGTAGGGTAGTGAAAATACGTGTATTGCTGACATGTGGATTCTATATATTTTGAAATTCAAAATAATGAACTTTGAAAAATATTTTTATTTCAATTGAAATCCGTTGTGTAGAATTAAAATATCATTTTACTTATTTTTTACCTAAAAGTATAAAATAAATTGTTTGTATTAAAATAATTATTGCACTCAAAACTATTTCACTTAAAAAAATCACTTAGAAAGTAATTCACCCTGCAACATATATATTGAACATTTATGAGAATAATCTAGAAGTTCGATTGAGACAAAAAGGTAGTAAAACGTCCGTGACTAAACATGAATTTATAGTTGTTTTTGTAAAAAAATTTGCATTCAAAACATGATTTCGTCGTTGACCTAAGGGTGGAAATTATAATACATATATTAGAATTTGGGTGAGAAATCAACGGTAAAAAAATTAAAAATTTAGGGGTTAAATATGTTTTTGGTCCCTCAAATTTAAGTGAATTTTAGAATTAGTCTCTCTTTGAAACTTTATACTAATTTAGTTATTCATCTTTAGAAATACGGGAATTTAGTCATTCTTACCAAATTTTGTTAAGTTTATTTGACATTTTAAACGCATTTTATGATAATATTTGAGTTAGCATTAAAGCAAAAATGTGTCAAACGGTATAAACAATTCAAATATTATCATGGAATGCTTTTCAAACGTCAGATAAATTTAACAAAATTCGACTCAAATGACTAAATTCACGTATTATTAAAGATGATGACTAACTTGGTCAAAAATTAAAGTTTTAAAGAAGAACTGATTCCAAATTTCACTAAAACTTAAAGGACCAAAAACAATTTAACTCTAATTTCAGGGCTAATTAAATTAAATTTTAATTTTTAATGCTTTTATTAAAAGATGATAGCAATATAATGTTTTGGCTTCCCAATGAGTACCGTTATCTATTAATTTATTTGCATTTGAAAATTATAAGCCATTTGAGTAAAGTTGAAGTGATCTTCCTTTCATGTTCTTTGGCATGCAACATGACTCCAAGCAGATTTTAGGAAGATTTTTCTTACTTTTTATTATTACAATAAGGTCCAATTTCAGTATCAAAGATTATAAGAAGATTTTTCTTACTTTTATTATTTTACAAGGTCCAATTTCAGCATCAAAGATTATAGGAAGATTTGTTGGGTGTGCACCAAAACTTTAATAATCTCTAAACCAAATCACAATATACTGAGCATGTGTCATGCATGAAGTAATCCACAAAACATTGTCTTATAATGTTTGCATGTATGTAGTGTTTTTTTACTTTGAAATTGTTTCTGAAAGAATTTGAACATCTCAATACTTTTTCTAGTGTTTATAATGTTATGTACCAAGCAATCCATAAAATATGGTCTTACAAAACTAGAGACAAACTCTTGTAACTTTTTTCCAACAAACAAATATATTGAATAAAAGTAATTGATTTGTCGAATTCATATACCACACAATATTTATATAAAAAAAATAAAAAATAAAAGGTTTCTAATTTAACACTTTCTTCTAATAGATGACGTTCAAACTAATTTACAATATTGATCAACCCAATAGAGACCTCAACATTGTTTAAAATAACTTATAATATCAGTCAAAATTTACACATTTTAAACTGAATTGTTCAATATAAACACAAAATTGGACTCATGCATCAATTAGAGTATAAAAAGGCGCTTTATGATATTTATTATTGATCCAAACCTAAATTTTGATTTATGTTAAAGTGAATATTTCCTCAAAATCTAATTTTAGTCTCTCTTAAAAAAATAGTATTCCTATGTTTCAATACCATATAGTAGTTGTCGTCTCTATCGACCGTACTAATATTCTGCCGTTACGATTTTATCTTTAGAATGAAAAAGTATTTAAATTCTCAATTCCTAGATGATGCAAGACTATTGGGTATATTGGTTGAGAAAGACTCCAACAAACTGATGTAGGAAAAGATGACAAGGAAGAAGATGTCTTGAAAGTATAAGAATCGAGGATTATAAATATTAAAATACAAAAAATTATAAGTTGTTCATGTTTTAAACTTACAGTATTGAAAAGATTTACAAAAAATTATAAGTGGTTCATGTTTTAAACTTACAGTATTGAAAAGATTTGTAAAAAAAGTACTACTAAAAAATTTAAATTTTATTGTTAACATTAAACTAAGAATATATCAAATAAGATAAATAATTTAAATCTTAACATAAAACATGTGTGACAAGTCAAAAAATTAAACTTAATTGAGTTAGAAAAATTATATTAATTTATTCCATAAATTTGTTGGAGACAATAACATATCAAAGTTTCAGGCAAAAGCTAATTTCAATTTCATGTTAAAGTTAATAGAAAAAACACATCTTATCAAATTTTGATTGTTATTCTATTATTCACGTGATTTAAATTATGTAAAACATTCTTCAAATTTTTATATTATTTCTTTCCTTTTCTTTATAAAATTTTCCAAACTTAAATTACTAAAACAGATTATTTCCAAATCAATAAATCTTAATTTCGATAACAAAATTTCTTATATAGATATTTTCCTAAAAAATTATTGCTTTATATTTTGGTAAATAATTATTTCTTCCAAAAATTACTTTTTTTAAATTATTATATTATATATATTTTTTCTTTTAAATTTTGTATGTATATTCTATGCAATTATTATTATTATTATTATTATTATTATTATTATTATTATTATTATTATATATAACATATCTAATGATGTGAAAATATTTTAAATTTTTTTACTTGATTAATGACAGGTCTTTAGGAAAATAATTGAAACTAATTTTTAATCTTGTTATTTTGTTATAATTAATAATTAAAATTTGATATATAAATATTAACTATTTAAGTTTAAACACTATTATTATTTTATTAACTGTTTAATATATTACAGTCTGAAATATTGTTTAACAAATAAAAATAATTAACATCTTATATTAAAATATTTATATATTTAAGACATATTTAAAGTCTAAGTTTAATAAATAAAAATATATTTAACTCTTTAATTAATATATTTTTTAGTTTTCTCTTTCTTTTAGACAACTTTTCTCTCCATACTTCCACCTTATACAATTTCGAAATCTAAAATTACTTTCAAAAATTGAAGAAATTTAAAAGAAAAATTTCCAAATTGTAAAATTCAAAAGTTATTTGACTTCCAAAATATACAATTTAGAACTATTTTTATCTTTTGGATTATACAATAAAAAAAATTCTTACTTTAAGATAAAAAATATTTTCTGATTGCACAATTGACTCTTGATTGCACTATTTAAAAGTCATTTTTGACTTCCAAAAATAACTTATGGATTGTACAGAACAAAAATAGAATATTTTTATATAGGGGTGCAAGAAAATATTTATAGAGGTGCGGGAAGACAATTGTTTATTGATTTTATTCATGTGAACCTTGGGCCACCGTTTCTTTGATCCATGTATGACAACAGACTTAGGAATAAAACAAAATATTAGGTTAAACATTTAACAATCTATTAATTAATAAAGAGCTTAAGAAATTTAATTAGAAATATAATGAATTTACTTGTATACATTTTTATGGTAAGAATTGACACCGCCTTTTTTCTTTACTTTGGCAACTATTTTTATAAGAAAATATTATATTAAAATAATAGTAATAATAAATATAAATAAATTAACATAATAAAATAACAATTTATGGAGTTGTAACTTGATCGTAAGAGAAATATAAAAGAGGATTATTAAAAATGATCTTATTAGGTTAATTTACCTTGAACAAGAATAAAAAACAGTAGATCAGTAGAAAATCTGTATATATCAAACTGAGTTTTCTTTTTTTTTCTTTTCATTGAATTAATCTCAATTTAAATTATTTTATGTTTCAATTATTGTTTTTCTCTTTAAATTAAGATTTTTTTTAATTTAATATTAAATTGTGATTATTTTAAATTTAAAAATATGGTTTCACTTTTTTAAGGTTTTTATTAGAAATGATGTCATTTTTTATGCGAGTTCGGCTCATATCTACTTGTTATTGATACATGAATATATATTTCAAAATACTCATTAATAGCATTAGAATTGAAGATTTGGTTTGATAATTTACTCATACTAATACAATATTACGATTCTCGTATTAAAAATCTTAATGGGGATTCAAACAAGTCTTATCCCAATATGATGATATGACAATATAAGGGGATACTTCTGATTTGAAATTTTTATAATTGAGGATAATGTACCAATATGAAGGGACTCACACCCTTGAGCTAGAGATTATTGAAAATCAAAGTATGAGTAGTAACGGAACTTGGACAAAAACTTTAGGAATAACAAATTAAATTTTTTATATATAAATTATTTTTTCTAATTAAAAAAAAAGACTCTTCATTCTCTCTGTTTAAACCATTTTTACAAAGTGATTCTTGTATGTATTTTTCAATTTATAATCTTTCTAATTCATTGAATTAACGTAACAAGGGTATTTTAATTTCTACAAGGTTATTCAACTAATTCATTATTAGTAACGAAATTCGTAATGCAACCAAGATACATCCATAAAATTTTACAAATTTTACCATATGCAATGAAAAACACAAAATTTCTAAATTTCATAATCTATGTTATACTAATTTCGGAAAAAATATAATTAGGGTTAGTGCCAATTTTAAAAAAATTCCTACTATCATAATTAGGCATATTAATTCGGAAAAAACTTAATTTGAGAAAATTATCGCAATAGAAGAATCATAAACACATAAATCATGATAAGATACTAATCTCGATTCATGAGATATATTTTACGTTTTTCAATCTTTTGTTTCCTATTCGATCTCTTCACCTTTCTTTCTACTCTCATTATTTCTCAATGATTTAATGTAAAAAAATCTCATCACTAGTGACAAAACCTATCACCTTTTATTAACCCATGTCTATGAAGTTGATTTTTATTTTATTTTTTAAACAATAAATATATATAAATTTTAATATATAAATAAAATAAGTGATAAAATAATTTTTTTATTAAATTTAATATAAATAAAATAATAATAATAATAATAATAATAATAATATATAATTTAAAAAATATATAACATATATAAAAAATAGAATTAATTTTTTTTTTATTTTTTTATTAAAAAAGTTGTTAATAAATAGAAAAATATAAAATTAAATATAATAAAAAATTTATTAGGATTTTTTTTCTATCCTTACCTCTTGATTTACTTACCATGTTCATCTTTCACTTTGTCAAACCTTTTTTTTATTTCTGAAGGAAAAAGAAATTGAAGACACTCATTATTTCTACATTCACTTTTTACATATTTTATTTTATTTATGAAAAAAATGACAATTCTCTCTTATTTCACTTGATAATCAAATATTAGTTTCAAATTTTTTTATTCAATTAATATTTTTGCATAGTAATCTTTTATAACATAAAAGAAAATATTAATTATTATATATTTTTTCATAATCCGTCTTTAAATGTAATTTCATTATCAATATTTTTTTTATTAATTTCCTCAATATTTAATTAGATTCTGATAATTTATTTTTTAGATATTATAAAGAATAAAAGAACATATTCACTTTCAAAAATAATAAAAGGAAAAATACATATAAATATAAAAATAACACAAATTTAGCCTCTTTATTTATTTTTAAACATGATTCTAATGATCTAACTCTTTATTTATGACATGGTTAGTCTGGTCACTTAGACTATAATGAAACTTCTAACGATCAATGCAAACTATAGGTTGAATGTGTGAATTTAAGGTGAGAACATTAGTGACAAAAAATGGTTTTGGTCATTACGAATTTCAACTAATAGGGTTTTGGTTTTAAGGCAGTTCAACTTGTTTGGTATATTGCCAAACATTAGTCAGCTTGGCTGCGGAATTATTGCACATGCCAAAGCCATCATAGTTTGGTATCTACCATTACCCTACCTAGCTTTCTTCATACCCATCACTACTAATTAACAATGCTCCAAACATCCTTTATATTCGTAAGAAAATTAGAAAAACAAATAGTAATAAAACATAAACTTTTTTTCCTATTTATGACCATAAATTAGTTAGCATTATAATTTTACAGTACTACAAAAAAAGAATGTTACTGCACACATACATACTGAACATTTCTATTTTCCTTTCAAAAATGCGCAAACTATGTAGTTTTCGTTAACATAAAAGAAAAAGATAAGATGGTTAGGTAGGAATTTCAATAAGCACTGAACCTACATTCTATATGTACCACAACTTTTTAAACTGTTATACCTAATCTTTCTTGCTCTGTCCTGTGTTCTAATGGCTTACACATGCAGTTGCATATATAATCACGTGAAAAATGAACCAGTATGGCAAACGAGACCAGATTGTTTGAAGAAAATCTAGTTCATGTTGTTGGAGAAATCGGTTTGTTTGGAACTATGATGTTACTGTCATCCACTCATGATAATAAAAAAAGCAAATAAGATGCATTTAGCGTGGTCCAGACCCGTAGAAGCTATATATAAGCTAGACTCGCCATTTTCTTCCACAATTTTCCTTCATATTCATTTCACTTGCAGAAGTCAATTCAGATCCACAAGGGAAAGCGATTCATCATGAAACCCATTTTCAGGGACTGATACAAAGTGGGGCTAATTTTCTTATTTTTAATCTCTGTGATGCTGCATGTGTAATAAGTTTATAAGTTCTAAGCAACACGGTTGGATATAAAGTTTTAGCGATGAACAGAACTAAAATTAAAGAAACGTAGCCATGTCAATATCTCAAAAAGAAAACCTAATAGAGTAGGGTTGAAGTCCTATATTGATATCAGCATATACATTTTCTTGTCCAGATTCGGTGACTCAAATATGCATCACACAACACTTATCTTTACCTATTCAAATCAAATCTCTCTCACTTCGATGTGACTAGGTCTTTCCATATTGTTACTTAAACCCACTAAACAGTGATAGCATCAGAAGAAAGTGGTGCACACGTCAGGTTTCCTTCTTTAGAAGGACTTCCTTTCATAAATTTTATTATAAATCGGACAGTACATAACATTGATACTAGGTTTAAAATCTAACTCAATCTTACAAAATCGATTTATAAAATAAGATTTGCATTTTACTATTGTGAATTGATTTTATGTTTAATCGATGTGAAACTACCAAGCTTTAACCATGTATTGCCACATTTTTCATTTGTATTTTTCCCTTAGACACATGAAACTAAGTACTTTTCCAGCTGAACACACTTGAAATAGAGATATAATAGTTCAATAAAATTAAATTGTTATGATCATAATCAAGATTCATTTACATTATTTTTTTTTTCTGTGAAGACTAGGTTGTCTTATATTAGACAATTGAAAGAAGACTATTAGATTGTCTGAATTTAACAGTTATATCAAAAGAACATGACGAGTCTGTGATACTTGAAAAAAATAACAAAAGTATGTGAAGGATGTCTTCTCAAGAACCAACACATATTACCATTATTTTCAACTGACAACCATGAGGAGAAAAAAAAAATACTCATTAAAGTTAATTCACATAGACAGTTGTGAATTGATGAGGATACCACCAATAAAAGGTGTACTTTATCCTTATAATTGTTAACTTCTTTAGAATGAGTTGGGTTTATTTAATTGCAAAAAAAAAAAAAGAAAATACAAATCTTCGGAATATTCAAAAAGTTTAAAGCACTCGTCGAAAAATAAAGTGAGACATAGAAAAGTGTTAATAAGAAGTGATGAAGACAAATAATATAACTGTGGAGTTAAATAAGTTTTTGAAGAAGAAAAAACTTGAATATTGATAACAAATAATATAACTGTCGAGTTCAATAAGTTTTGTCGAGTCAGTGTTTTAGTATAACAATCTCTAAAGTGGTAAAACATACAATGCTTAAACTTGAATATTATGAAGAAGCAGCAAAGTAAGAAGTGTGGATTAAGATAACAAAGAAAGAAACTAAGATAATCAAATATTTGTTTTAAAATAAAAACAAATTTTATATCAACTTTAGTGAAAAAAAAAAAAAAAAACTTTTCATAGTTTAAAGTTCAGTCTAACTCATGTATGCACTTTTTTTAGTAATAGTTTTTAAGTACATGAAATTAATCTTTATTTCCAACAGAGCTATTTAGAAATGTTGAATTTTACAAATTTATTAGATCTTAATATATAAGGAGAGATATCAAACATTAATTAATTATATAAATAAAGTTAAATATACAAGTAAAATTAAATATTCCCTTGAAAATCAATTTGTGAAATTGAGATGAGCTGAAATGCATATTGTAATAAATGTTTAGTAACTCCTTTCGTTTTATTCTTATTTTTTTTTTAATTTTATCTTATTATTTTTCATTTTTTTAAGACCCATAAAGGAGTTAAGACAAGAACAGTGTTTATTTACAGTAATATATAGATGAACAAGGGATTGCATCTCATCGAAAGTTGACTTGTGTACAAAAATAATATATGACACAAACATAAAATAACACCTGTAAATATACTAACTTTATCACTCTCGGTTTAACACAAGAAATTCCATTATTTTTTGTATTTAGAAAATGGAACCATAAATTTAAAATACTACCGCATGGTGAAAAAAGATTAGTTAAATCTACAATAAACAGTTCATAAAGTAAAGATAATAATAATAATACAGTCTCATGGGTTGCTGTAATGATTAAACCCTTATAAACTCTCACACAATACAGGAACAGTTCAAATAAGAAACGTGGATGTTTATTCTACGTGAGAATTGGTTGAATAAAACAAAGAGATTACAGTAAACTAGGTTGTTCCCACGCGTGGAAAGACATAAATTTCTGGGAAATGTCAAATTCTGGGGTTTGATGAATAGAGGTTAGGAGTCAGGTTATAGCATGGAGGTGGCTTCATGGGTCTTGGTTGTTGTGGCAGTAAGATGCATACGGAGAACACAATAGTTCTGTGTTTAAGGTTGAAAGGAAACTAGTCGTCGGCAAGGAAGACAACGAGTACGGTTGTTGCTACGTTGTCGTAAGTGTTGTTAGCAATTTGGATTCTTTGATATAGCTTCAGATTTCTGGGTTTTGTTACAGAACATGTTCTGTCCATGGCCCGATTTTCCATGCTTTGCCTCAGCACACGTACGGATAGTAAATCATCCACAAGACATCGTACGGCTGGGGATGACGATCATATCATTATTATGGTACGACAAATTCAAACATTTCTTACAAATTTTCTTTCATTACCATCTTCAAAACAAAACCTTGCTTTTTAAAACATTTAACTGGTTCTTCGTTTTCTCGGTTCTAGAAACACAGTCTAGGTTTTCAAAACCGTCAACGATTAAAGAACCCAAAACAAAAATAAATAAATTATAAATATATAATATTAAAATAAAAATATTATTACATTTATAAGTTTCATTTAAACAATCCAAGATACTCAAAGTATAAGACTATATATTAATAGGTGATCTGATTATTAGATTTGTAAAATAAAGTTTACATTCATTTACATATTATAAACTTGTGATTCATCTTATTTCTTGTTAATATAAAATTTTCATCATACTTTTTATGTCAATGTATATATCTTGAAGGTAAAACAAGATATTAATATGTGATCCGATAACAGTTTAATAACAAATCACATAATAGATTTAATAAAGAATAAATTTTATTATAATAGACTAAATTCATATAACTAATACCATATTAAAGAGTAAGCATTAAGTCCAATTCAACTTTAGAAGGTTTGTAAAATAAACTCTTTAGTAATCACACTTGTTTCGTTCTAGTAATACAAAACAATATACCACCTAAAAAACACATATAAAGTCACTTTTCTTACTAACCAAGTTTTTAGAGTGAGTAGATTATTAAACTCAATCGGGTACATCTCGGTGTTTCCGTCGCCAAGAAAAAAAATGTTAAATGATGGAGAAGTTGTAGCTTGAGTGAGTCCAGAAGATGTACGTATCTCCAGTACTGGAACTCAGAAACAATAATATTATTATACATATAGCTAATAAATAAAAAAGTGAAGATTTGGAGAAATCATTGGAAGAAGACAAGAGCAGAAAAAACATTCGATCTAGAAAAAACAATATTGGTTGTGGTTTTGAGAAGGAGGTCCCCGGAAAAGAACAAGTCAAGTATGAGATATTTGGATGGAAGTTGAATCTGCAGTGTGATTTGGCAGAGATTTGTTGGTGAAGCAATTAAGGAGATTTGAGATGTGACATTGTTGCCATTATAAGAAGAGGCAGGGAAGTGGCAATGGGAACACCATGGCTCCTAACTCATGCCCATTACCTTCGGAATTGACTAAACAACAACGCACAATCTTTCCAAAGATATGCTCATTAAACCCTAGCGACACGGTTAGGTTTTTTTCTACTATGTCAACACATGTTACCCATCTTTTTCTTTAACCCCCAACACCAACATCATTCGGATTTTGGACTTTTCCAGAAAATTAAAATCTAATGTTTTTAATGCAAACTCCACGCTTTTCTTCTACCTGGCCATAAACTGACAAACAAACACAATTAGTGACTCAATTCCAATGGATGATTTTCATGTTTTTCTTCTGTTTCAAACTTTTCACTTAGCATAGAACCATATATTTTGTGGGGTTAGGTGAAAGAGTTTTCGACAAGATTAAATTACACTTAAGAGGATAATAAGATGACAAACATTCCGTCATATCATGTCTATGATTCTTGGCATGTACCACAACATGTCTACATGTGTGTACATATTAATCAGTGATTTGAGAAATAATTGAAATTAATGAAAACCTGAACATCATAAGTAAAAACATTGTAGTACAAAACACAGTTCGGACATGTTTGGATGAGAAATATAGAGGTGTGATCCGAAGGCGGGAAGAGAAAGAAAAGAGGATCTAGACATAGATTATGGTACCCATTTATGTACTTCCTATCTTCAACCATCGACCTGTGTCCTGGGGATGGGACCATTTTTTGTTACACTTTCAGCAAAAAGTAAGATCAACTATTCTAACCTATGATTCACTTCTGGAAAAAAAAAAAAAAAAACTACCATTCACTGTTACTGATTATGGATAAAAGGATACTAAGAAGGACTTGAAGAGTGAAATTGTGAAATACAGATTAATGAAATGTGTTTAATTTCCCATATTTATGTATTGAACCAGTTATAAGCATTGGACAACTAAATCAAATTCATGTAAAACTACAAAACTATACTCATGCATATAAACCATATTCTGTTCTTGAAAAACTTACGCATAACATCCAACTATAATAATAAAATGGTTGGATAAGGTTTTTTATAAAATAAAAAGTTAGTTGTAGAAAAGAGTTGAATGTTGTTTAAGGCTTAACAAAATGTTTTTGAAAGATATTGCGAGAATATTATCTAGGGGAAACATATACTAATTTAAAAAAAAAATCCAAATATTTTTACAAGATTCGTCAAAGGATATATAAGTGTTTGTAAATGTGTAATAGCATAGGCAACAAAGAATTTATTTTTTATACTTATTCACTCTAACTTATTTCCAATTCTTCTTTAAGATACTTTTAAATAATTCCGTTATAATTTGAATATTATACAAATATTCTTTCAAGGTCATTCTAACTTATAATAAATACGAAAAATCACTTTTGGTTACTCACTTTTTCTTTTGTTAATATAAAAACAACAAATATTTTTGTATAATAAATCACTTATGACTTTCATGATTATTTTATACACTTTTATTTATAACAAAAAATATGTTTTAAAAAATATAAGAATATTTTTTTAAGAGAAGATATAAAATTACACACGTGAGAGAGAACTTTAAAAAGGTGAAGGATTAAAAAAAAAAGTATTACTCTCTATTTTATGTTTATTAGACTATCTAAAGAAGTTACAAATATTATGTTCACGTGTTAGAGCTATTAGAGGTTTGTAGTATTTTAATTGATATCACTATCTCTATCACTCAACTTGTTTTGTATAAGGTATATTTTCTCTGAACATGTTGAGATTTTTTAAAGTCTAAAAACTCAAAATAATTTGTGTCTTGCTAAGGATGACCATGTCTCGCATAAAAATATCATCGAAAAACATAATGTGAATAATACAATTACTGTTTTTTTTTTTGTTACTGAAATTTTATTTAGAAATACAATTTTCACTTAATTAATATTTATTAAATAGTACTTCTAAATACGTTTATAAGAAAAACACAATTTTAAAAAACACAAAAAATGCTTGTAAGTATTATTTTAAAATGATAAGGATATATTAAAAATATTAATTAAATGAAAATCGGGAATTTTAGAATCATTTTAATAAAAGAAAGTAAAGACTTATTTTTAAGCACGATTTTAGGTCGAACAAAATAACTTCAGTGGAATTCAACAATCTTCTCACTTTTAAATAGTACTTTCAAGAACAACTTATCTAAATCTATAGTTTTTAAAACTCGTCCATTCATGAAACCTTATCAAATACCTCATTAATTATTTGTGTATTATCTGATAATAACCCCTTAACATATCCTAATAAAATAAGTTTTTTTACCGGGAATTTTGCGCTCATAATGTTTCCCTCTATTACATGTCAAATCAACTAATCTAATAAATCAATTCATTTCATTGCAAATAATCTATTCACCTTCTCTTAATTATAAGTGGAACCTTAGTCCAAACAAAAGGGAATTTTTTGAATAATATGTTCAATTTTATTTTGTATTTCATTTTTTTAATGTAATTAAAATTATATTTTATGATAAAAAATTTATTTAAAAAATATCTTAAAAATTAGTTTTCATTTTGATTTGTAAATAAATTAAACCAACCCTTTTTATACCATCTTGAATATTAATAATTAACCATATTAATCTTTTATTTCACTAATATCTCATTTCAATTATTAAAATAACCATTTGAATTTTAAAATTAAGATGATCCTTGTTATTAAATTAAAAAGGTTAGTATTACGGAAAATGGATTATAAAGTGCAATGATTAGCAATATTTTCGGTAAAATAAAAATAAATTTATATTAATTACAATATCTTATTTCAATCACTGAAGTATTAAAGGAAAAGAAAAAAAAGAATAAACTATTTACTATAAAGTAACTGATTCACGGTTAAAAAAATTTATATTTTATGTCAATTTTGTTTTAAATTTTTTTTGTTAAAAATATTTATAAATTTTGTTATAAAAATATTTTTGCAGGAAATTGTTGTCAATTTTTTTGCAAAATATTTTATATAAAAATATTTTTCGCGACAAATTTTGTAGAAAATACTTATAAATTTTATAATTTTGTAAGAAATAATTATCCATGAAAAGAATTATCTATCAATTAAGATTTTTAAAAAAATAACAAGAAAAAGTAATTTTTTACAAATACTTTTAATAAATTTATAAAATTTATAATATGAAAACTTTTAGTACTGTGAATTACAATTAAGACATATAAATTATATATAGGTTCATTTAACATCAACAAAAATCTGTTTAACTTTAGTCCCTCACCAAATAATGTAATATATACTTTTATAAAACACGAAATAGATCAAATTACTTAGAAACTCTTATTTTAGTGACAAAACAAGTGTTAAGGTCTCTTTTTAAAGACGTTTAACTAATTTTTAAGCCAAAAATCTCATTCCCACCTGAGTGACATGTTATTGTCATGTCAACATCTGTAGCCATTACAATTGTTATTGGGAGTACAGTTCTACTATTAAAATTATACATTTGAAAATAAAGAAATAAAAAGTTATAGCTTTTTATAATAGTTAAGAGACAACTATAATATTTTCTACACACCGTAATATCTTCTATTGACACGAGTAGGAGATCAAACAAAAACATCAGATATAAAAAGTTTGAACTCAAACCTAATGTTAAACGGAATAAATCTACATTTCTACTATTCTTGAAAGTTTCACGTTGATTAGAGATAAGATAATTTTATAATATATAAGTGAGATGCAAATCTCACCTTATAAATCATTTTTGTGGGATTGAATTAGGTTTAAAGCTCACTTCTAACATGGTATCAGAGCTATTGTTTAAAAAAAAGTTTATTCTAGCGAGATTTTTTGGACATTTTGTTTTACCCGCTATCGGGCTGCTAACGGACCACTTATTGATTTTTAGTCTCACAATGCAAACCTTATTTTACAAATCGGTTTTGTGGGATTGAATTAGACTTAAAGTCCACTTCTAAAAATACTTATAGATACTTATAGATTAAACGTGAGAACAAATTTTTTTATGGCAACTCCACATTCGAAGCACCCTTTTGTGTATGATGCGTACATGCACTTATAGAATTGATGGGTTCATTCATTTGTTGCAAAAATGATGATTACCTAATGGGATGATTGTAAAGGGTTGGAAGCATATTGTCACTGTAAAGTGTGCTTGCTTGAAGGGCTACCCGTCTTGTCTTTTACAATGATAGTGTTGAAAAAAAGTTGACAGAGTGATATAAATTGATATTTAATGATTACAAGCTGTATTATTGGCCTACCAACAACACATTACTTTCTTTTACCTCCTTTGGTTTCAGTACATACACATTATTCCCTCTTTACCAAATTAAAAGTGAAAAAGAAAAAGCAAAGAGATCTCGTATAAAAGAATGTGAAAATGATATTTATTCAACCTTTTCAGATACACAAATGTTAAACTCATTTTCACTTCTCATTTTTAATACATAATTAAAGTAGGTGTATGAAAATGTGAAATGGACATTAACTTTCTCAATAATCAACTCCAAAGTTTGATCAAATGTAAGTGAAATAGACACAAACTTTCTCCATAATCAACTTCAAATTTGAATCAAAATAAGGGCGACCTTCAAATTTGTCGTCCTTTACTTATTATATTCACCATATTAAATAATAACAAAAGATAAAATTAATTTATAATTTATATTTAAAAATAATTATTACTTTAAATATCAATTTATAAAAATATTTTACTTAAACCGAGTATCCAAAAAAAAGGAAGTATTAGAAAAATAAAAAATGAAAAGATAAAAGGAAGAAGAAGGAAGGAGGAACAAGATGAACCAGAGTCTAACATATTTACTAACAAAAATTTTTCGTCAATAATTATCGACAAATTTATTTATGAATTTTTTATTGATAATTACCAACTAATTTCCTGTTCAATCAGTAAAAAGTTATCGATGACAATTTTATTGACGAATTTTTGATCGTGGATAGCCTGTTGATAATTTTAATTTACTTATAAATTTTAAATATTATCGAAGAATTTTTACTGTCACTGTCAGTTATATCAAAGTTTTTTTTTAGTGTATGTAAAAATTATTTAATAAATATTTAATAATTACAATAATTTAAATAAAATATGGTATGCTTTAAAAGACACTTCAATTACTTTTGTGTTTCTTAATTTATAAAGTGTGTAATAAACAAGTTTATTTCAATAGCTTGTGAAGTTTCGGCCATTGTACAAATCAAACATTATGCAAAATATGATATTTGTGTATTTAAGTGTTATTTTATCTTAAACTTAATAGAAAATATTCCAAGGTATTGTATTAGATTGTTAACAGAACTATAACATAAGAAAATAAAATAGTTGAAACTAAACAATATAATTAAAGTGCATGTATAGATAGATACAAATTACGAGAATATAAATGAAGGAAAACTAAAAAAATAAAATTATTAATTTCTACCATTTTACATATAAACTAACTTAACAATCTGCTAACTTTCAGCGTTAACTAGTTTTTTTGTGAAAATATTTTGCCCCTAATCAAAATACCTTTCAGGTTTGATCTTTGAAAAAATAGGTTAACTAATGCAAAATCAATAACAAATACGTCAGGGAATAGTAAGAACCTAACCCTGCATATTTTCTAATGCTTTTTATATTTAATTAAATATATACATTTTATTTTGTTTAAAGCAGTGAATGTTGAAAGTCTCACATGGATTAGAGATAAGACAATTTTATTGTATATAAGTAAAGTGTAAATCCCACTTTATAAGTCGATCTTGTGAAGTTGAGTTAAGATTTAAACCCACTTCTAATATGGTATCAGAGTCAAGTTAGAGATTATCCTAATGAACTTTTTGATATTCTGTTCTACCTTATATATTTAACCAAATATATACATTTTTTTAAAATCAGTAAATTTTAAAACAGTGAATTAGGATTTGGCATATAAATTGACACGTCGTGAGTTTGTAATTATATGAATGTGAATAGGAAGAGGAAAATTTGAAAAATTGCAGCAGTTCCTTGTTCCTTTTAGTTAGGCAGGTGGGAACCATATTTCTCCTTGTTAGTTAGTGGCCGTTAAATCAAACGCCACACAATTCTAAATGCTTATACACTTTTTGTGTATTCATAATAAAACTTCTGTTCATCGATCATCGTGTTCTAATTTCCATCCACACCCCCATTCATTCACATTCATGCATAGTTCCAACAACTCACTCCAATAGTACATATTCATGTCACATACATTCACAAAACGACAATCAAAATTTTATAACATGTTTACTCACATAACACACTTTGTGCAATCACAGATAAGAATGTGAGTCATTTGTTTTTTACTTGAAAGGTGACAACATGAATATGACAACTCTGTGATTTTTGGATATTAAAATCTTCTGTTTACCATAACAGTGCAGGAATACATTTTAGTCAGTTTGAATTCATTGGATTTAGCAATGAACGTAATAAGGTGTGGCGATGCATGTGGCTGGCTATTGTTTCGGACATTTGGAATCATAGAAATAAGGTCATCTTTAGAAATACTAAAGTAGACGCTGAGGAAGTTTTTATGTTAGCACAAACTAGAGTTTGGGCATGGATCACAAATAGGTATTCAACGGCTGATTTCTCTAACTCTGACTGGTGTCTATGCCCAATCACATGCCTACTCATTCTTTAAATGTCTACTCATTCTTTTAAATAAGCAAAATAAGAAAATGGTGAATGATGCTATGAGTTTCGTCATTTATTTAACAGATAAGGGTTGATACAAAACAACACCTTTTTCCAGTGTTTTCAAGCTTGCTATTGCAAGTTCGTCTTTGAAAGTGGAAAGAAGTATTTTATGTCACCTTGTGAAGGAAAGAAATATACTCACGTTTAGGACGCAAATGCCAACAATCATATTCTTAAGGTTTTAACCTCGAAGGTCGATACTGTGAAAACTTTTATGTAAAAGCCCTTGTTATTCTGTCAGAAAATTCGTTCTGGTTAAGTTTGTGGCTATTAATTTTTTGTTGAGTATGAACATTTATCCTTTCTTCTGTTTGTTGTTGTATTTACTAGCATATTCTTTTCTTTTCCTTTTTTATTTGTTTTTTGTATAAGGGTTGAGGCAACCCTATTGTCCCCTTTTTTCAATTCATATTTTTATTACTCATAAAAAAAACATAACACACTGCTCAGAATACTAAATTTCAAGTTTCAAGTTTCTGTTTCAGTTAATCGATTTAGTAGAAATATTTATTGTTGTTATTGCAATGCAATGCTCAATTGATGTAACCTTTTTTCTCACTCCGTTTTCCTTAAACCATGTAAAGGTTCAAGCATCCACCACTTCGGTGTTATGAATGAAAACATTGAACGTATGTATTTCCTTCTTATTAATGTTGTTTTGTCTTTGACCTTTCCATTCATCTTCCTTTCCTATTGAATTAAAAGTGACTTGCTATGCACCACCAATTATTGTTTTTGCTACCTTTTTATCCACCGATGTCTCCCACAAACTCCTTTTCTGACTACAAACGCATGAGGTGTGAACATTGACCATTGTACGTTATATCTCATTTTTCACCCACTTACAATTTCACCTCAACCAGCCCTACCCTAACAAACCTCCTATGCATTCAAATTTACCTTCGTTAACATTCCTCCTTCTTCTTCTTTCTCTTTAAATCAATTTCCCTAAACACATCTCCTTACTAACACTCTCTAGTTTAGAGGCTTAGAAAAAAAGGACAACTTTTTAACTCTCATGCCTTACCGACACATACTTTCATCGGTAACTTATTTGATAATCAATTTTGTCGATAAATTTCATTGGTATAATTTGAAATTCCTTCTATCAATTCAATTTTCTTTGTCGGTAAGGTTGTAAATAAATTGAGTGGCAAATTTTCCACCAAGTTTAATAAGATTTGTTATATATCGAAAGGAGATGGGTGAGAAGAGAGTGAAGAGTACGAGGAGGAGAGACAGCAGTCGATGACATCAATGAAGAAGATTTATCATCTTTAAATTTAGACATTTAGAATATATAACTTAGTGTTAGTTTAGTTAACATTATCTTAAACAAATTTAACTATTAAAAATAAACAAGATTAATTTTCATTAAATTATAACACTAACTTATTTATTTTTAATATTTATTTTAGCTTGCGTCCACCGAAAATATACTAGCTTAAATAAATATAAATATTAAAAATAAATAATGCTAACTTCATTTATTTTTTATATTTATTTTAGTTATTGTCCATTAAGTCAATGCTAATCTAATTATTTTTAATATTTATTTTAGTTCATGTAAATGAACCTTAATTTTATTTATTTTTAATATTTTTCATAATTATACTAAGTTGACGTTAAAATAAATATTTATTTAATAAAAAATTTAAAAATAAATTTATATGTTTTAACTTTTTTTAAACATTAATATTTTGATTTATATTAAAATCATTATCAAAAAACTCTTAAATAATGATAAATTTTCGTGATCAATTTAGAGATTAAGTTAAAACCTTTGTAGTTAATATTAATAATCAATTTAAAGACTAATTCATAATAGAAACTATTTTATTTACCAATTTAGAGATCAATTATAATTTTTTGAAATTATTTTAGCTACCAATCACTTTTAGTTTATAAATTGGTATCCAAATTGAATACTATAGTGAGTAATTATTTTTTGTCATTAAAATTAATCATTATTTCATATGAAGAAGAAACACTCATTTTCTATTTTTATTATTTAATTACTTGAACCAATCTGGCCTTGTCCTATAAAATTTTATAATCAAGTAGATGTTTATGGAATGTGTCAATTGGATTAGTGACTTCTATAGGACATGCCACCTAGATGTAGTAGACTTTCAAAACAAAAATGTCATATGTACCTTTGAAATCGTCTCATTAATTATCAATATTGAGTATGCATGACAAGAATAATGTCATTTGTGAAGAAAACAGCAAATATTTATATTGTACAAACTATTGGAATTAAAACTCTAATTCTAATTCAATAGCCACACAAATAGCATCAACTCAACCATATCTAATATTTATCCCTTTAGCAAAATCTTTTGTTGACTTTGTTTTAATGTTCTATTTTCCTATTTTTATGTCAATTTAATCAACCACCATGCTGTTACCCGTCCAAGTTGCTATATAAATTGAACAAATAAAGGATAAGATAATGCATATTTTGTATAGACGTTTTGGACAATTATTTTAGTTGACAGAAAAAGACCTAATTAATAATTGTGTTAGACTTTAGCATGTGTTTTGCTTTGGTCCGTTCAATTCATACTAATATCTTTTTAACCTTTTAAAGAAAAAAGAAAGAAAGAAAAGAATACACCTTAAGCAGAACAAAAGAACTAAACATTTTTCATTCAAGGTAAGTTTAACATCACAGATAAATTTGTTCATGTAAATTTTCTTCAAATTCATACTTACTTTTTTATGGCAGAATCCTCACATATTTATTTGATTAGAATGAATAATATATGATATTTTTAATTAGATATTTCAATATACCTGTCTCCATCTTTATATTTATCTTATTTTAAATTAGTAAAATATTTTTTATTTATTAGAATATTAGTTCTTCTTTATTTTAACTTATTTTTAAGATACATATTATAATTATTTAATATTTATTCAACTGTTATTTAATATTTTTTTTTATATTTATAAAATTATAATTTCTTTTTGATATTTAATATTGAAAAAAGATGTATTTTTTTAATATTGAGTACTTAATAATATCATATTCTTTTGTTATATCTTTTGTAAAAGAATTATTTAATTGATATTTATAATAATAATAATAATATGTAGGGACACGAGAATGATATTTAAGTTTATTGTAGAAATAAAAATAAAAAAAACATTATATTAAGTTGATTATATTCATATTCGACCATTTTATTTTTACTTAACAATTCAAAGAAAAACACACACGTGTATGTATATAATAAATATGTAAAAATGAATAAAAGATTATTTAAAATTTAAAATTTTTTTCTTTTCCTTTTCATCTTCTCTTCAACTATATGAGTTTGAATTAGGATTTGTGATTTAGGAAATGAAGTAATTATGGAATTGGTAATAAAGGAGATAGAGTTAATGAAAAGGGAGGGGTTGTCTTTTGTCTTTTAAGGGGAATAGGAGAATTGCACAAACGATCGTTCGATCGTTCGTCAATTGACTGATGAAATGTCAATCATTTCATAATTGAGACAACACGCATCAATCAAATTAATGGGATAAGAGTGAGAAAGGAGAGACATCTTGAGCACATAAAATGAGGATATCGGAAAGATAAGCACTGGGGTTGGGGTGTCTGGTTGGTTGGTTCAAAGGATTTGGATGGGTAGTTGTTACAATGTCACTGAACACCTGAACATACATGCAATTTAGAGGGTTAACGTTGTTGTAGTTGATGTTGTTGTTGTTAATGATGTTGAGATGAAGCATAAGAGAATTAAGACGAAGAAGAAGAAGAAGGTGGTGATGACATAGTACTTGCTGAAATTCCATGCACGTACGGCTGTGTAATGGTTACAGCAGTATCCGCCAATCAAAGTGACATGGATACGATGGTGTTCTTAGGAGTGTGTGAAAAGCTGCTGTTGTTGTTTTTGTTGTTTTCTTGGACCACGTGATCTCATTGCTTCTCTCTTCTGCCTGGCTTAGATCCCCATAAAGATCTCCAATATCTTGGAAACAGTCCCCCCACAACTTTCTCTCTTTCTTCATTTTTTCTCCTCACATTCATCATTCATGCATGCCCCCAAATACATCTAACCCTTCTCATTATGTATACAAAAAAAATCAAATATAGAATGATTTTCAGAGATGAATTATGGGATTTTTTGTATTATTATTATTATTATTATAAATTAAAAAAAAATTGGTATATTGTTATATAAACTTTTGAAACAGGAATTGGGTTTTTCCCTAAAGTATAAGTATGATTATGGGTTTATACTAGTGCCATTATAGGGATTGATCCGAATATTGGGTTGCATGTGTAGTGTATGCTTATGATAATACACAAGAAAAAAGTGTGGAATATTCAACCTCAGTCACTGGTGGTGGCAACATACTACATCTCTATTCTATTCCCAATGTTGAATTTCAATTTCACCAAACATCTCCGAGACACGTAAGTGGACCTACACAACAAGGGTATATGGTATTTTTATTTTTTTTTTGAGGGCACCAAAATTTACTTTACAAATAGAAACCCTTTTCCTCTCGGTGGCATTATTTTTCCCCTCCCTCCTTCTTTTGAAGAGATAAGAAGATACTGGTTTGGTTAGGTACAAGACCTAACTATCGCTGTTTCAACATGTGACAAGGTATGCATAATTATTATGTGCTCATCAACTCCTCCATTTCAGCATCTCCAACATAAATTGCACACCACCATCCCTACCAATTTATAGTTTATCACTTTTTTTCTTTTCTGCATTTATTAGTCCTGCATCAAAAAATCTATATCGTCAAAGATCACAATCTTCACTACGAAGCATTGTGGAATATATATGTTCTTCAGAATCTTATATATACATACTCGGTGGAGGGTCTTGCAATATCTGATAGCTCCTCTCACCAGCGAGATCTATTGGTCAAAGATTGTTCTTTGAATGCCCTTTGTTCTTACTACTCTGATTAATTTTCTTTGTCCTTGTCTTGGACCTGCAAATTTCACATTTGTTTGCATTTGCCCATTTGCTAAAACAACATATATTTTATACACTTCAAATAATTGTGACATGCATACATATAAATATAAATATTATACCAACTACGAAGACTTCCCCTGAAAGCTAGCCATAGCCAAAATAAATTATATTATTAAACAGTTCACTGGATTCTCTTGCGTGTGCATAGCATGCCATTGTTTTCTTCCTATATTCTGATAAAAGGCATGCCAGGTGCTTTTCATTTTTTATTTTATTTTATATATATATATATATCTTCACTCACCACGTAATTAATTAGGATTAGTTCAATATTAATTATTTGATCCCTATTTTAATAATGGCATGGTGGTATCTGTCACCTTTATTGTGTTTGGCTAAGAACATGTTGAAACTGGCGGGGAAGAAAATGATGTCGTGTGGAGACATTCATATGGCTTAGGAGGCACATTGTTGTGTTACGGTTAGCTTTCGTTTTCTTTTGATAACATATATGTTGGAATAGATATCTTGTTCTTCAACAAAATCTTGGCCCCAAGAAAATCTGGTGTGATGTCTCTCTCACTTCCCATTGACATCACCATTCCATGAATTACAAAAGTTTAATGCAGTATATAGTTTCATCCAAAGGGAAGAAGTCCATGGTCCCGGGGAAAGAAAATCTTCTGAGATCCTTCTGATAATTACCCCATTTTGACTCTCTCTTTAAATTCTTAAAATTTCAAAACTTCATTTTCTAATATTATAAAATATGAAGCCTGTTTCAATTGACTAATTTTGACCCATCTTTGACCCTAAGATAAGAATCCAACGGCTCCAATTCAGCTGCAATATTATTTATTTATTTTACTATGCCACGGTCAACAATGGAAGAAGAAGCTTGTGGCTTCTGTTTTTTGCTGGTGGTGATTATGATGATGAGACAAACGCAATCACAGAAAAGGAAGCAAAGCAACTGTTGGAAGGCCTAATTAACACTTCATTAATTGCTTCTGCTCAGTTTAATTGCTTCACACAAAATACTTCACGACTTTTCCCAAGAAGGACCAAATGCAATCTCTCCATCGTATCTTTTAGTTTGACATTTGGCACACCCAATTTAAAATTTTTGTTTTACAATGTATGATTTGGTTTGAATATTGTTCAATCCCAGTGAAAAATAATATAGGAAGCAGTAAACATATTTAATTTCTCTCCCCCTCTTTTTTTAATTTACAACAAAAATGTGTGGAAGTAATTAAAATATTATATACTTTTTAAAATATGATAAAATCAAATGATAACTATTTTACATTTACTGTATTTAAGAAAAAAAATGAATTGAATGAAAAATGAAACCACCCCATTCTCTCTCTATCTCTACATGTGTTTCTGAAATTAAATATTTTCCCATATCCTCTTTTATCATGCAAAGTACTCTTCCATTCTATATATAGCCCCCTACCTCCTCCACCTCCATTCCCCACTACAACAAACACCAACAACCAAACAATTCCATCCACACTGAAACAAAAAATCACTCTCTCTTCTTTCTTCTCCCATTCTCATTCTCTCCCTCCAAACCACAAAAATGGTAGCTGAGAACCACCCTTCTCCCACATACTTCATCCTCCTGCTCATAACCATCACGCGTTTGATCTCCACTGTCGGAAAAACCTCCCAATGGAAGGCTGTTTTACCTGCCGAGCTTGCCGGGGTAGACGAGGATGTCTTCGACAAGCTCCGAGGAGACTCCGAAGCTCTTCAGGGAAGAGCTTCCAAGGACTACGGCAACATAGCGCGGGAAGTCCCACTGGCGGTGTTCCACCCGGCGTCGGCGCAGGACATCGCGCGGCTGATCAAGGCGTCGTACAGGGGCGCTGTCCCCTTCAAGGTGGCGGCGAGGGGACAAGGGCACTCCACGCGGGGGCAGGCGATGGCACGTGGCGGCGTGGTGGTGGACATGGCAGGGTTCAGAGAGAGGGGCAGTGGGGTGGGGATAAGGGTGGGCAACACGGTGGACCCTTCGGTTGGTTACTTTCACTACGCTGATGTCGGAGGGGAACAACTTTGGATCGATGTTCTTCACGCCACGCTCGAGCATGGACTTGCACCTCTCTCTTGGACCGATTACCTCTACTTGACAGTCGGAGGAACTCTCTCCAATGCCGGCATCAGTGGCCAAACCTTCCGCTATGGTCCTCAAATCTCCACCGTTCGTGAACTCGATGTCATCACTGGTATCACACTTTCTTTTCTCCTCACTATACTCACTCACTATATACCTAACAGTAACTCCAACAAACCTAAATATTCTTCTTTATATCACTTCAACCTTCAGATACAACTTCAACTCTGACGAGGAAATGACTGCATAAAGTGAAGTTTTATCTAAGTTTTCTTTATTGGGAGTGTCAAAGCTCTTAGATTTAAATAGTCGGTGTTTTAATATTGTGAGAATTTTTCATTGGGCACCTTGGAAAGTGTCACAGCTTGGAAAGGAAGGAAAGAGGGGGTTTGGGAGGGGAAAGGAGATAAAATAATGGTTACGATGAGTTGCTTTGAAAAAACAAAAATTAAGTTTTTTTTAATATTCATAACTCTAATTGAGGTAACCAACGTGCCGTGGTTGTGAATGTTTTCAGAACTTCATTGCAACTTCGGGTATTTTAAAGTGCCCTTTGTTCATATTTTAAAGGAAAGAAAATTGACAAGTGCTGTAATGCATCAGACTGTGATTGCGATTGAAATTTATAAAACCTTGCTTTTCGGACCTGTGTTCCTTGTTTTTTATTCGAATTATATGTGTTTGACAAACTTGATTTCGTTTTATATTGTTATAATCTAACACCGGAATCGAGTCTTGGTCTACAATTTTTGGTGAATGTTTTAGCAAGCATGTTTGAAAACTTCTTAACTGTGGATTCAGTTCACGCGGTGACTTGTTTTTTTAGAACATGTTCATATACTATTGGTCCAAGTCGTTCTTTCGTCAATTGTTTTATTAAAAACAATAACCGGCAGCTGAATTTTGATTTGAAATGTTTGTTAAAAGAACATGTGCATGCATGCAAGCAATTATATATATTATGATTATTATTGTTTTTGTTTTAATGAAGTTTTGGTTTGATTCAGGAAAGGGAGAATCTGTGACCTGCTCCTCTCAGACAAATTCGGAGTTGTTTCACGGTGTTCTTGGAGGTTTAGGACAATTTGGAATTATAACAAGGGCAAGAATTGCTCTTGCGCCAGCTCCCAAGAGGGTACGTTTAAATCTTCAGAATTGACTAGGACTTTGTCTTGTAGCTTCTTCTTCCAACATTTCACATAGTGACGCCAATTCTACATGCTATATTATTCAACCATCAAGCTTTACGGAAGCATCAAATGTCCTTGTCCTAAAACCTTTATGTCACCATTTTTCTTGACACACACATAAGTTTCACATTATGTCATCCATGAGAGACACACATGAAAACGAAAACCAGACGAGTTACAGGTGAACAACGTGGATTTCTTCAAATCGAAAACCCATTAAAATGTGTGCTGGAAAAATGTACCTATATCATATAACTCAAAGTCTTTTGAAATATACACAGTGACTAAACCGACCAATAATTAGGCTCCTATTACCCTCTCTCGTCAACGATTCAACCTCTAATTTTTTCTTTATAAAAAATCAACTGATATAACAACTGTATTTTGAAAATACTACCAAGAACATAGGCCCATACATTAATATGTTTCCACTAGAAAGGATAAGAAAGTTGGTGAGTGAGAAGATGGAATTGAATTTCACATAAGTACTCCAGCAGTACTATTTGATGGGACTCACTGCATAAACTATAATCATGTGATCATTATTGTTTTTCATTGGTACGATAATGAGTTAATTAATGATAGGGTGAATTTCTTTTATTTTTATTATTGGCAGGTTAAATGGGTTAGACTTTTGTACAGCGACTTTTCTGCTTTTACCAAAGACCAAGAACAATTAATCTCAATCACTGGAAGGAAACAAAACATTATTGGTCTGGATTATGTGGAAGGATCGTTGCTAATGCACCAAGGGCCCATAAATAATTGGAGATCTTCTTTCTTCCCTTTAGCCGACCATGGTCGAATAATTTCACAAGTAACTCAACACAGAGTCCTCTATTGCCTAGAAGTTGCCAAATATTATGATGGCCAAAGTGAAAACAATGTGGACAAGGTACGTCTCCATTCATGTGCAATTGCCTTCATGATGTGTCCTTTCGTTTCTCTTGTCCTATATATCTTCCAAATAACCCCTTGTCACACTCCATGTTATTATAACTTTAATGTTGTAAGTAACATTCTTATTTTCATGTTGGTGTAGGAACTCCAAGTTTTACTCCATGGATTGAGCTACATCCCTGGATTTTACTACGAAAAAGACGTCTCGTACGTTGAGTTCTTGAACAGAGTCCGAAGTGGAGAGTTGAAGCTACAGTCACAAGGACTGTGGGATGTTCCTCACCCTTGGCTCAATTTGTTCATACCCAAATCTCAAATCATGGATTTTGACTCGGGCGTGTTCAAGAACATCATCCTTAAACGAAACATCACCACAGGACCTGTCTTGGTTTATCCCATGAACAGAAACAAGTAATTGAGCTGAACTACTTAACTGATTAACCTCAATTTATGTCACTGTTGTTTTCTTTACTGAATTGAAATTGTAAAAACCTTGATTCAGGTGGGACAATAGGATGTCAGCATCAATACCAGACGAGGATATCTTCTACACAGTTGGGTTTTTGCATTCAAGTGGGTTTGATAATTGGAAAGAGTATGATACTCAAAATAAAGAAATTGTGCAGTTTTGTAATGATGCTGGGATCAAGATTAAGCAATATCTTCCCCACTACCGCACACAAGAAGATTGGACAAACCATTTTGGCCCTAAATGGAGGACTTTTGTAGAAAGAAAACACCAGTTTGATCCAAGAATGATTCTATCACCTGGACAAAGAATCTTTAACAATTAAACTAGGTTTTTTTATAATATTTTCCCCCCAAATAAAAAATATGGTGGGACTACCCTAAGTGTACACATAGGACCCAGAGTTGAGATGATAGGGTTTGTACTTGTTTTTGTTAAGAGGGTGGGGTTAAAAGCTGCATGACTTTGGCATATATGTAGATCAGGTTACACATACTTTAGATACGTTAGGTTGACAAAATCATGTGTGAAAGATGCACACAGCTAGCTGTACCTTTCTTTTCCCTCACTCTCTTTCGTTTGTCTATCATCATCACCACACACAGATCAATTCCATGCTTAGTTTTTCATCTGATAAAAAGTTTCAATTTTCATCTTCTTCTGTCTCTCAAATATGAGTTTATTAAGATTTCAAGTTTAAACTCATTGAGAGTAGTTTAGAACTTGATGAATATGTGGAGGGTTGATTTGATTTTGATCACGTTGTTCTAATCCTACATAAATTGTTAATTAATGTGTGCAATGAGTTTGTTTGGTGGCATTATTATTGCTATAGTTTTGGTTTTGCCTTCCTAATTTTGAACATGGGCACCCTAGCAATAATTGAGATCCTAGGTTAAGGAGGAACATCATTATTGTGTCGAAATTGAGAGTCCTAGCTGTATGGCATAATAATAAATCATCGTAGGTTGCTAGATAGATGTGATAACGCCAAATGCCTTCAAATACTATAATTAATCTCCATTGCGAGATCCTTCCTCTTAATTATATATCATTAAAAAGATTATGCTGCTTTACAAGAGAATACAACTCATTACTCCTTAATTAATCTAAAGAATCGTCCAATAAACAAATGCTGTTGTGTATAATCCATGAAGTATATAGTTTAAATCAAGTTCGATACAATTGTAATTTTTTTAAATTTAACAAAGTTAATTTAAAGTTCTGTATATCAACTTAAAATAGGAAAGATAAATAATGCATTAGTAAATAAAAAACTCACATGATATATATATATATATCCTTAAGTTTTTTAGATTGAATATTTTAATCTTTGATATAAAACTATTCATGACTAATTGATGTTAAAGTTTCTCAACCTATCACTTTAAAACATCCAACACTTTAAAAG
>Ga0214544_1003548_pt1 | contig 32119 bp, 10 predicted proteins | sample CNSS3metaG_FD_160074 | JGI IMG/M metagenome (GOLD analysis project Ga0214544, IMG submission 160074) | Root nodule microbial communities from cowpea collected in UCLA plant growth center, Los Angeles, California, USA - CNSS3 | ecosystem: Host-associated > Plants > Roots > Nodule | place: USA...
TATATTTTTTAGATTATTTAATAAATTATAAATAGTTTAGTAATTTAAGCGGGGACGGGTATTTGGGCGGGTATATATATATCTCCATCCCCATCCCCATCCCCAGTTGAAAATTTCGGGTATTACCTATACCCATACCCAGTCAAAGCGGGGATTCCCCGTCAAAACGGGGACGGGTTCGGGTGATACCCACGGGCACGAGTTTATTTGTCATCTCTAATTGCGTTGAATTAAGAACAAGCGAAAACAACGGCAACGAGATATATCACTTTTGCGATCTGCACAATACAAGTAAATTTGAAAGGAAAAGTGATATAAAGACCATTTTACCCTGAGTTATGCTTTATTCACATGTTACAATGTAGCATGATTAAGAGGATCAATCCGTGGTTGTTGGAACCAATCCCAACATACAAGTTCAGATCCAACATCAGTTTGGAATGAATATAGGTAAAGTTGGAGAGGGATTCAAGCCCTTGTATGCAGATCCAATCCCCTATTTATTACAATATTCTATGAAAAAAATATTATTTTATTATTTTTCATAATTTATTTCTTTCAATTTTAGTTGTAAAAAAATAACAAAATAATTATAACTCATACAAATATTAAATATATACTACTTATTACATAAAGAATAATATAATAATCTATCTTTTACCTCTATTAAAATATTTTTTTAATTTACAAACTTTTATAAATTTTAATTTTATTCACTAACAATCATCTCTAAATCATTTAAAGAAAATAACATACAATTTACTGCGATCCGTGAATTAGAAATTCGAAATTGAATCCAAAGCTATAAATGTATATTTATTAACTACTCTAGAAGGCCTCGATACGATATTAAATAAATAACTATATAGAAATGATAAGATATTAAAAAATTCAATTAAAAAAGGTTCAATTTCCGATAATAACACCAGCATGGGCCACGTAAATCTTAAATTTTTATTAAGTTCCTCGTTATGACAAAACAAAGGAAGAGCAGTGGATGTAGAAATGTTGAAATTAGAAGAAAGTAAATTTGTTTCTGTTCTTTACCGACAGAACAATATTTGAATATGCAGTTATGGTAGTTCAGGTGACGGTAATTTTAGAGTGCCAAAAAGGATCAAAATACAAACCAATAGAAGAAATAAGAGGCACTGCTTTTGATTCTCTGATTTTGATCCTCACAACACGAGCCTGCACCTCACCCTCATCAAGCCTATGAAGCCTCTTGTAACCCACCGTTGTTGCTTTCACCATCAATTTACCATCCGCATAGATTTCATGCCGTTTGATCCTTTGACCAAGTCCAATTGCCTCTTGTATTGAAATCACGTTGAATCTCAAAAAATTCCCATCCCTTGCCCAAATTTCAATCCAATGGTCCTTTTCACCATCATCGTCTTTTGGGGTCCAATAGGACCACAAGTGGTCACTGTCTACCATCTTTTCTGCTCCAAAACCCCCCCTTTGGCTACTAACTTTAACAAAACAATCTTCAGCAAGATTCCGTCGAAAAATAGTATTAATTGCAGTTCTAAACTCTTTCAATCTTTGAGCATCAACATCGGTTATAAGGCCACTTTTATTTGGAGGCACATTGAGAAGTAAAACACAGTTTCTCCCAACTGAGTTGTAATAAATATCAAGCAACTCGCTCAGCTTTTTTGGTGATTCTGACTCATGCCAAAACCATCCCGGTCGAATCGAGACATCACATTCCGCTGGCAGCCAATCTGTCCCTTTTGGATCACCACTGCTCAAATACCTGCAATTCATAACCAAATGCCCTCGTTGCTTAAATCTGTCTTATCATAATTTTAAAATCATTTCAGAATGTTTCAAAGTTTATTCAAATGATATTTGTTAGATGTACATTATTCCACCATTTTCTGATAAAGAAATTAGCCTGCTAGTGAAGCTTGACCTTTCGTACATTATCATTATTATTCTATATCACTATAGAGTTCAGTGCAACAAACAAAGTGAAAAAGTGACACTTTTTCAAAGAGTGCTTTGCTTAGAAGCAGAACTTACGGAGTGATGGTGGAATTTCCAATCGACAACGAGGTTCGATTAATGGTAGACCAACACGTGTATCCTGCAGAACCTGTTTCTTCTCCCACCCACCTCACATCAGGACCGGCATCGGAGAAGATATTGATGGAGCTCTGCAACTCCTTCACCATAGAAAACCAATCTGAAAAATAATAGGACATGTTTTTTGCCTGGGCACCCTTTGCTCCATCGAACCAAATTTCTCTCACATTTTGATACCTAAAAAGGCACGGTCCACCACACACGGTTAATTAAAACCAGCATCAAACAAAGCAATTAGCAAACGCAGTAGTAGAAATTATGGGAACTCACTTCTTGAGCAACTCTTGCAATTGAGCCAAGTAATACTGGTTGTAAAGCAAATCATTACCATATCTAGGGTCATGTCTATCCCAAGGTGAAAGGTAGATCCCTACATCAATTCCTTTTGCAGTGGCTGCATTGACAAAATCTTCAACAACATCACCCTTGCCACCTTCCCAGGGGCTTCTGATGACAGAATGATCAGTGTATTTGGAAGGCCAAAGGCAGAAGCCATCATGGTGTTTAGCAGTTAGTATCATCAACGAAATTTCTGCATCTGCTGCCACAGTGGCCCACTGGGTTGTGTTGAGGCTTGTGGGGTTGAAGATTGCTGGGTTTTCCTGTCCAGTGCCCCATTCTCTATCGGTGAATGTGTTGACACCAAAGTGGAGGAACATTATGATCTCCCTCTGTTGCCATTTAATCTGGGAGTATGTCGGGAGAGGGAGAATTGGCAAAGGGGGTGTTGGGGTTTGCACATTCCAACCACTGCAAAATCTGAGCTCTTGAAATAAGACCGTGAATGTAATCAAGAGAGAACACCACCATAGCCTAAACCTAACCATAATGCTCGTGTTCTTCTCCTACTTCTTTAGGTAGACTTCTATATATACTCTATCTGTAAAGTGCGGTTTTGGGAGCTAACATATGTATATGTTGTGGCAGAGAGAGTTATTCTGATTATTGTTACACTTTTGTTTTTAAATTATTATTATTATTGACTTAATTGATAATTTAATTCTTATAATTAAGTCTACGATTAGCTTATGTGTACTTAATTGAGTTTTTATTTATTTTTTTAAGAGAGATGATGTGATCTTTTTCTTAAATTATATTAACTATTTGTAAGATGACATGTTAAAATTCGAATGATTTTTTATTTTCAGAATCCCTCTGATTTTGTCTGTTTTTTTTTAATGGTACATGCAAAGAGTGTTAATTCCGATTTAACCGAAAAGACAACCTGAATTCTATTTTAAGAAAATACAGATTCAATTAAATAAAAAGAAGTATGAAAGCATAAGTAAATCATAGACAAAATTATAAAAAAACTACACTTATATTGATATTTAATGTATTGAATTATAATAATATTTGGTGAAAACATTTTCTCTCTTGTCATCATAATGTACTTTTATATCATTTTATTTATTTATTACTTAGACAAAAGATAAAATAATAATTTTGTAAGAATATACTAATTTTTCATTATAGTTATTATAGTTAATGTATAACTAGTTTTTTAAATAATATACCTGATTTTTTTAATGTTTTAACTTAAAAAATACTAAAAAAATAAATAAATTGACAAAAAATAGAAAAAAATTATAAAGAAGAACAGAAAACAAAAAGTTTAACGAGTGTCATTATAATTCATGGTGTTAAATAGAAGTATGTTACGGTTTTTATGAGAATGTGGATAAGCTTGTGTTATTAACAATGGAAAGCATTAACAGAGATAAAGAGTATAAAATAGAATAACGACATACATATATATATATATATATATATATATATATGCAAGGGAAAGTAAAGATTCGATTTTGCTTTGAAGTTTGGTTGGGGTCCCAACTTTTTGTGTAAATTGTGATGGTTGATGACATACATGCATTCCAATTATTCACGGGTTGAAATCGTGGTTCCACAGTAGCACTGACGAGCCAAAAAGTTAGCTTCAACACGCGGCTTTCACTTTATGGCGTGAATTTAGAAGGTGTCATCTAGCGGATAAAGTGGTGCATGTTCAAAACTAGAGCTTATTTGTGAGGAGCACCAACGACACTCGTTTAGGATTCTCTTGTTTTACACAGCAAGATTGATAGGGACCGTGGAAGAGTCCAATAACAAAATAATTATCCAAAATTAATAATTGAATTAACCATCTTCATAGTCTCTCGACTTTTATTCAAAATCAAAATTCGTCTATCTTAAATTTCAATATATTTTGATCCTTAAACTTTAAAAGTTGATGAATATAATTTTTCTAGTTCAATTATGTTAAATTTTTTTAGGTGTCAAATATATTTTTCAATAGAGATGGTAAAGCGGGTCAGCTCAACCAGTTTTGGCCCGCCCCACGTTTTGGTCCGCAAAGTGCAGGCCGAGTTGACCCGCCCCACAGTTTAATATTGGGTTCACTTTTCTGACCCGCATTTATGATGAGCGAAATTTTTTTTTTGTTGAGTAAAATAAAAACTTTTTTATTTTTTCATAATAATTGATACTCATCTTCTATCGAAATAATTCTAATTAGTTTACCTAATAAAAGACAAGAAAAATAACAACGAAAATTATAGCTAAAGTACAATATAAACATGTCACCTTACAAGACATGTACCTAAAAATGAATAAAAAAGATATTCTATATTCAATAACTAAAATCATTATCTTATATACAATGATTATACATAAACATAATAATAATAATAATAACAAATAGAAGGAACTTAAAAAAATAACATGATGAATGATGTGAGAACTACAAAAATGAGAACATATAATTTTGTAAGCAGACTTGCAGGTCAGCTCGTCCGCCTCGTCTTTAGCCCACGCGTGTTATGACTAGCGAGTTCAACATCCCAGCTTGCCCCGCATTTTTTTGTGCAGACCTACGGGCCAGCCGGTCCTGAATTGCCATCCCTACCAATAGATATTGAACTGTGAATGTGTCAAATAATATAAATAACTTCAATACTATCATAAAACACGTATGACAACTAAAACAAAATTAATATAATAGATTAAAGAAATTACATTCATTCATTCTTAAAATTTAGAAACTAAAATATGTTCAGATTTAAAAATAAATGAATTCTTAAACATGAATTGTAATTTTTAATCGAGAACTAAAAACATACTTTTTCCTTAATAATTGACCGAGAGCCGGGCCATTGATAATTATTACAAAACCTAGTTTATTATACAACTGTTTTGTAACTTTTTATTTTTAGAAGAATTGTATTAGACTTAAATATATTTTTTTAAATGTTATTAAAACTGTTTTTATTTTTTATTACACTTTATTATTTGTATATTCGTGGATATTGTATATTTATAATAAAGGTACATTGCAATTTTAAATATTAAATATATAAATAAGACACAGATCTTATTATATAATTAATGATCATTATATTTTACTATAAATTTACGTGTTTATAACTTTGTATAATCAATCAAATATTTTCATTTCGTTTTCTATGTATTTTTAGGTTATTGTGTAAGAAATAAAAATACAATAATTTTAATTTTAATAAGATAATAACTACATAACTTTTTATATTACTCACTTTTTTATCTTAATTATTTAAAAATTATTGTAAGGGTTTAAGATATAATTAAAAAATGCATTATTAAAGCCGTATAAAACTAAGGAAAGAAAAGTTTTCTTTTACAAACATTTTTTATCACATCAATAATTTTATATCGTTTAAAAATCGAAGTAAAAGATATTTTAAATATACTTTTTTCTTTTCATTTTTGTAAATATTTTTAAAATAAAATTAAGAAGGACCACACGCTTTACAATGAACAATGTCTCATATGCAGACTTAGCATGAGAGTACTTATTTTTTTCTTCAGACAAATAACAAAGTGAGGTATCTATTATATGAATTAGATGAGACATATTTATCTTTTTAATCTTTAACATAATTACAATTTTATAAGTGATCAAACATTACCGTCATTTGTATATAATTGTGATGATTGAATAAAAATTTAGTATTAATTAAATATAAGTTGAAAAAGCTGATATGTAATATCGAAATAATGAAGAGAGTTAGTTTTTTTAGAGATAATAAAATATAGGTCGGATTCATGAATCCATCGGAGAAAAAGATGAGTCGTGACATGATCTTGAATCCTAAGTTGGGCTAACCCGTAACCCATAAGCATAACTATGCATCATGCATGCCTTGCCTATGCTTGGCCCGTGTAACCCGTGAGCATCACCATGCATGCGGCAGAGTCATTGAATCATCACATCTAGTATTAATGAGGATGCTGATTTTCCATTTGTTTGATCCAGACTAATTTATTTTTAAAATCCAGACTAATATAATTAAAATATAATATTAGTTAATGATCCCATAGCCATCCTATACCTAATGACACAAAAACAAAATTAAATAAACCTTAATACTATATTAAAAAATAAATTTAAACTAATCTTTTTCTAAGACAAACTCTTTTACAAAAGGAATATTGTCTCCATTGTAAATTTATCTCGAACTTGTATATATTTATGGAATCGGAGGCACGCTTTATGTATAAAATGAATGAAGTCGCATTAACTTCAGCCTCACTCGTTGAAATTTTCGGAACTCTACGGTCATTTATTTGTTTTGGGTGTATATTGTTGACCTGTCCCTGTAAAATGTAGGTCAATTCTTTAATGGACAGATTTTTTTTAAAATACTACTATATTACGTCAACAAAACCGTTTTAAATATTTTTAATTATGCGAGAAAATATAAAAAGTTTAAATTTATTCTATAATTTCTTATAAAATTAAATAATTTAAGTTTATATTAAAGGAAATTATGCACGATGCCATCATCATTGTTAATAGAATTACCTACGATGCGTTTTTCAATATATCTTTAAGTTTAAACATAACAATTTATAATTAGTACATACTTATTTTTTAATTAAAATAATTTCATTATAACTTTGTATGCAATGCTTTTATTTTTAAACAATATATACATATTATTCGGTCTAATGGTTCTTGCACCAAATTTCTAGCCGTTGACAACAAGTTACCATTAGTCACATAAAATGTGGGGTTGTTTCTACATAGTCAATAGTCCTCACCTGTCAAACTGATACACCTAACCATCTGCCACATAACCTTTGCCAGATGTTATTTGCCCTAATTTACACCTTCTATTTATACCTCTACTTTCTCTCCTGATGCAGACCCTGTCACCACTACTTCAATGATCTCATAATGGAAGCCATTTCCAACAAAAACCATGCACTCCACCCTCACCAATTCTCTCTCTTCTCAAACCACCTCCTTTCAAAACTCTCAAATTTTCTTTGGCCCTTCACCTTCTTACTTCAAACATTCTTACTTGTGCAAAACTCCCAACTCATGTTTCATTTTCTGCTACTATTTTTCCTCCTTCTTTGCTTCCTGGTGAAACACTTCCTCTCAAAGCCCTCTCCCATTTACCTTGTGGATTTCTCATGTCTGAAGCCACCAAACCACTGCAGGGTGCCTTTTGCAGCATTTGTTGAAAATGCTTCCTTGTGGGAAGTTTTTGACAGTGAAAGCATAGCTTTCATGGAAAAAATCCTCCATTCCTCAGGGCAGAGTGAAGAAACTTACCTCCCCCCAGCTTTGCACTACATTCCTCCTAAGACTCACCACACTGAATCAATCAAAGAGGTTCAAATGGTTCTGTTCCCCGTAATGGACGATCTTCTTGCAAAAACCAACGTTTCACCGCTTGATATAGACATACTTATTATAAACTGCAGCGGTTTTTGCCCCTCGCCTTCTTTAACCTCCGTTGTCATTGAAAAATACTCGATGAGAAGCGACATCAAGAGCTATAATATCTCTGGCATGGGGTGCAGTGCGAGTGCCCTTTGTATTGATATGGCTAAGAATCTTCTGAGGGTTCACAAGAACTCTAATGCCCTTGTTCTCAGCACAGAGATTTTGTCAACAGGATGGTATTCGGGCAATGAAAAGTCCAAGTTGCTGATCAATTGCCTCTTTCGGATGGGAAGTGCAGCAATCCTTCTCTCAAACAAGAAAGAAGCCAAGAAAACTGCAAAATACAGGTTGGTTACGACACGTAGAACACAAAGAGCCTTTGATGACAAAGCTTATTTTTCTGCCTTTAGGGAAGAAGATTCTGAAGGAAAACTTGGGGTGACACTGAAGAGGGACTTACTTAGTGTGGCTGGTGAAACTCTCCGTGCAAACATCTTCATCTTGGGGTGTGAGATCCTGCCTCTTTCAGAGAAGTTTCGTTGTGGAGTTTCTGTGATCAAGAAGAAGTTCATAAAGTCTGAGGGAACTTACGTGCCAAATTTTAAGACAGTGATACAACACTTCTGCTTGCCATGTTCAGGGAGACCTGTGATAAGAGAAATAGGGAAAGGGTTGAAGCTCTCAGAGAGAGACATTGAACCTGCTTTGATGACACTGCACAGGTTTGGAAACCAATCTTCTTCCTCACTGTGGTATGAACTAGCTTACTTGGAAGCCAAGGAAAGAGTGCAGAAGGGTGACAAGGTTTGGCAGCTTGGAATGGGAAGTGGACCCAAATGTAACAGTGTTGTTTTCAAGTGTATTAGGCCTATAGTTGGAGAGTACAAGAAGGGACCATGGGCAGATTGCATCCATGGCTACCCAATAATAACCATGGACTAAGAATGTTTTTTAACTATGTTATCCTCTGGATTTTAAATGAATACCGCATTTCTTAGTAAGATGTTGTTTTCTTTCTTTAGTCATATTATTTTTTTCTTAGCTTCAATGAGGAGCTTCAAAACTGTTAATATAACACAATGAATTGCAAAGTTTGAATGTTCAGGTTTGCTCCTTTCCTTTGTTTTCGTATTATATATAATGTATCGCTGGTTTTTGTTTTCTAATGTTCTGTCTAATTTGCACAATCTGTAAGTCGCAGTCAGATTCAGACTATATGTACACACACCTAGTTTGATTCTGGTTTTCAGGCGAGTGGTGCAAATTCCAACAAAAATTGTATAACATGTCAAAGAATAAGTATGTCTATAATAATATTCCTGTTCCATTGAGATGAAGTAGAATAGGGTGAACACAGACATTTATGGTGTGAATATCTTTTTCCTATGAAGAGTAAATTGTACTAAGTAGGTTGGTTGCATCATTGATTGTTCTGCAGCATGGAGTGATGGTACCGAGTTTTGGGACTCTCACCACCTCCATTTAACTAGGCGGTGTGAAGTGCAACAGGCAAAATCTCTTTTCACTTCCTGCTACATGTAATGTTACTTACTTTATAATGTGCAGTGTCTTCCCTGAGTGGAAATAGACTCAGAGCTATTACTTTTCTCCGTTTTCATTCAGATTTTTTAATGTTTTTGACACTGTCCGAATCAAACTATTCAAGAAGGATTTGTTTCAGTTTCATTTTCATAAGATATTAGAAAAAAATTCCTCAAGACACGCTGCTTTCACACATTAGCATCATATTTCATTTAGAAATTACGGTGAAGGAATCCACCCTGAATGCCTTGATAAGCCAAATGTATCGACATTTTCGACTAAACCAAATTAACAATATATATTCTAAGAAATTGACGGGAACCAAAGCAAGGAATATAGGGAAAAATCAACAATACTGTTGAAACACTGCTTAATGTATTGGAAAATATTCGTTCACACCGATAACAACGATATCAATAATTACTGTTTTAATAATTATTATTTGATAATATATTATATAGATAAAATGGTTTTAACAATATATTATACAGATAAAATGGTTCTAACAAAAGTATATTTTTGTATAATTTTAAATGAGCGTAAAATATTTTTTTGTGTTAAAGTATGATTGTCCTGTTATATTCGTATGTCTAAGGCTGAAGCACTGTGTTTCTTTTCCTTTAGGCAAATCGAGTTCCATATCACAGTCGTAAAAACTACTACTACTTAATTACCATTTTATAACAAAGATACACTTGACGAGTTCTAGTTGCCGACTATATTTTATATTTGAAGAAACTTTTTCATGGGAAAATATTCGCGAATCACTTATGAAAGATCAGACTGTAATGTCAGCAATAATTTAATTCAAACTTCACAACACTCTTATTAAATATAAAAAATAAGAAGAGTCCATTATATAGTTACTACCACTCATCCTCTTAGTTATTCTAAACGATGTAAAACTTTTCAAAATATATTATTTTCATCATCTCAACACATACTTTTAACAAATAATAAATTAAATAAAGTAACTTTTTACTTATAAATCAAAATTAAATAGTAAAAAAAGAGAGTTAAAAATGTTAAGGAAAAGGTTTTACCATTTAGAGTGTGTATAAATTAATTTTAATTTATAAAAGAAAGTTTTACTTTTTATTTATTTTTTATGAGTTTTATATTTTAATTTGTCCAAATTTATTTTGTAATTTACAACTCATTCATTTAGTTGTTAAGTTCTTAGTAAATTATACTACTGACTAAACTTAACAAAGAGAGATTGACCACTCTACCGAAAACACACAATGATATTTACTTATAAAAATTTATATATAAATACTTATATAATATATATATATATATATATATATATATATATATATATATATATATAATAACAATTTTCTCATTGGTTTATGCATAATATTAAACAATAAAAGTTAGAAGTTAAAAATTTAGAGAGATTATAAGAGCCTTTGTAACTATCTTATCCATAAAAAAATTATTTATGAAAAAATAATCATTTTATTTTATTTTTTGTTAATTTTAGTTTGTGGAAAAAAAAAAATCTTCTTTTCTCACATGAGTGCTGATAGAGAAAATTGTCCAAACCTATGTGAGGCACATCTTATTGACAGAAACATAAAATAATAAATTAGAATACCTAATGTATAAATTTTTAAATATATATATATATATATATATATATATATATATATATATATCATACTAAAAATTCTTATATTACATGTAATTTTTTTTGTAAATTTGTTAAAAAAAATTGTAAGAAAAGACTTTTTCATGTTATTTTTATAAGAATTTTAATTGGCAAGTAATTTCTTCGTGGGTAATTATTTTCTACAAAATTATAAAATTCACAGGTATTTCATACAAAATTTGCTGCAAAAATTATTTTATACAAAATATTTTACAAAAATATTGACAGCAATTTCCTGCAATTTTTTTATAACAAAATTTATAAGTATTTTCTATAAAAAAATTGACAACAAAATTGTCAAAAAATGAGTTTTTTAGTATATATATATATATATATATATATATATATATATATATATATATATATATATATATATATATGATAATGATATATTTAATTATACATAACACGGTATTACATGCGAAGAGGTATTTAATTGTGAAATATATTTTTTTTCAATTTTAATTCTTTGATATGTTAGAATAAAAGGAGAAAAAAAAAATACTCAAGAATGTGAAGTTGAAATATCGTTAAAAGAATCCCATTAAAATTGTTGAAAAAGTTGAGGCTGGTCTTCACAGACAACCCACCCACAAGGAAACGAAATAATGAATTTAAAGCACAAGAAATTAGTATAGCCAATTAAAAAAAAAAAGTAAAGAGAACAAAACATCGGATAATTTCATGAAAAGGAACAAAGATATAGAAAGTCAAAAGTAAAAAAGAAAAAATTTAAAAAGTGTAAAATTATCTTTCAAATAACAAAAGTATCATGCTTAAAAGAGATAACATTGAGGAAAAGAGAGAAAAGAAGAAAAGGATAAAGAGAAGAGAAACACATACCTAAATTCAGAGAGGACTCATTGCGAGTATTCATCATGATCTTAAATAATAATAATAATAATAATAATAATAATAATAATAATAATAATAATAATAATAATAATAAATATATTTTGATAGATTGAAAGATAATCACTAAATCAAAGTAAATGTTAGTCTATATATGTGGGAAATGTAATTTAATATGGAATTTAATATTTAATAGGTATGAATTTATGAGACTCAATTAGTGATTTCATTGGTTCATCAGTAATCTATTCCATACCTTGATTATTTTAATTTTGATAACATGGATTTAGTTTAACTAATTTGTTGTGTTAAATCAATATCGTTATTGTTTTTTTTTTTTTTTTTAATTCACTTTTTTTTTTAAATTAATATTGTTTTTTTTTTTTTTTTTTTTTTAAATTCACACTGTACGAGGACCAATTTTTAATGTTACGAAATTTTTATATAATAACTAGTGGAAACATGTATGAAGTGGAAACGCCTATGTGTATTTACTTTATTTTTGTAGCAAAAATTTATTAAATTTTGAAATAATTTTTATTAAAAATAATTATAAAAATTTATTTTTATTATATAAATATTTTATTATTATAAGTAATTATTTGAATTTTTAAAATAGTTCTAAAATAATAAAATTGAAAAATATTTTTTATTTTTTATAATAATTAAGTACCCCCATATATATATATATATTTTCTATTTTTTATTTATTCTAATTATTTGGTTTGTGATGAAACTTATTCGCATTTGCAGTATATTTTTCATCTTATCATAATCTTTATGTAATTATGTTAAAATGATATGTGTTAATTAAAAAAAATTATGTCTCACATTTGAATAATTTTATTTATTGTAAGTTTTCCTTTCACATAAGAATGTTTAATACTCTCAATTTAAGTGTTTAATAGCACAAACCTTTCATTTATCAGGTAATATAAGAACAAAATTTTTTATTTATTATTATTATTTTTTGTTTCATTTGGAAAACTCTTGTTTAGCTAAACCAATTTTTGTTATTCCTCAATCATTGAGTATATATATGTTGATATTTGAAAACTTTTCTTAGATATTTAAGGTATATTTCATTTTATCATACCCTTAATTATACATTTTTTTTCCTTTGTGCAATTTCTTTCAACAGTCTCTTAAATTGTTTTTATACATTTGTTGATTTTTTAATATTTTTATTTTTTGTTTATTTTTATCATGTAGAATACTATTTCGATATATTTTATCTAATTATTTTTTATTTTCTAACTCATTATCAATCATACTGTAATTTTTTCACTGTAATTGTATAAATAATTTTTATTTACTACAATATGAAAATTTAATGTAATTGTCATGAATTTTTTTTATCACCATCCAACATGTATTGGATTTCAAAAGATACAAACTTTATGTTAAAATTTTATTATTATGTTTATCATTTGTTTTTTGCATCATTTTGATCAAGTGATGTATTATAACTTTTATTAGTGTGTAAAAAAAAAAGATTCAATAGAATTTTAAAAATTGAAGTAAACAAACATTTAAAATATATTTTAATTTGAATATTTGTTTTCCTTTTATATTTTTTTAAAAATATTTTTAAATTTTATCAACTGGATTTCATTAATGTTTGCAAATTTAATAAATGTTTTGGTTCTCATAAAATTTTATTTGGTATTCTAATCTAAAATATAAACAATTATAATTTATTTCAAAGTGTTTGATATCGAAGAGACAATCCTCCTTCTAATATTGAATATTTGATTTGATAATATTATGTTTCATTTACCGTAATTTTTAATTATTTTATAAAAATTAGTTAATATTAATATTGAAGTAGTAAGTAAATTGGTACGGATATGGGTACGAGATTGTATCCGTTACCCCGTAGGGATGGGATGAGACAAAAGTTTGATATCTGTTGGGTTTGAGTATATGGATGAGGATGAATTTTTTTTACGGAAATGTGTATGGTATAACGAAACCCGTCCCGCCTCGCCCTATTGCCATCCCTATGTGTGTGTACTTCACACTTTTATTTTTTATTTCTTTTTATTTTTTTTATTATAACTTTTATGCAATTGTATTTAAATGATGTATTTCAATTAAATATTTTTATGTCTCACATTTGAATATATATACTTTTTTTAATATTTTATTTGTTGTACACTTAATTTTCACATGAGAATATTTAACACTCTCCATTTAAGTGTTTAACTTCAACAACATAAATCTCTCATTTACTAGGTAATATAAAAAATATATTTTCTTTATTAAATTATTATTAATCTTTTTTTCATTTCAAAAATTTGTTTGTTTCCTTAAAACAATTTTCGTTATCTCTCAACCATCAATTAGGTTGATATTTCAAAAGTATTTTTAGACCTCTTAGATATTTTTTTTTTATTTTATCAATACCATTAATTATATATTTATTTTTCTTTGTGTGATTTCATTCAATTGTATCTCAAATTTTTAAGATACATTTGATTATTTTTTTAATATTTTTATTTTTTGTTTATTTTTATTATGTAAAAAATTATTTTTATATTTTTTATTAGGTTTAATTTGGGGATGATAATGAATTTTTTTTCCAAAAATGAGTATTGGATAATGAAACTCGTTTCGTCTTATCCCATTGTCATCCCTAATTGTTGTTTACTATATTTATTTATTAAAAATTATGATAAATCATTAATGAATTTTATTCCTCTAAATATTTCAATTCCCATTCTTATTGTAAAATAAATAAATAAAAACTTAATTTATGTGTTTATTTACTTTATGAGTTAATTAATGATTTCAAATCATATGGTGTCTTATTTTCTTTTTCTTTTATATATATAGTGAATCAACTATTCAAACTAATTCGATAAGACATATATATCCACACATGGAGACCTTAGAAGTGAAACCTTAAATATATATTCCACATGCATTGCTGTGTTGATATGAGTGACACCCACCCACACTTCATTTGACAGTAACAAACAAAATAAAGGGTGGAAAAGCCACATTAATCATGTTAAAACGAGGTGAGAAAAATTGATACATATCAATAAAGAAAAAGTATGAAAATTATAACCCAGACATTTAGAGGTAACCTAGCAATCTGTCAAAATCTATCCAACAAATATAAATGTAAAATAAATTAATATTTTATTCTTTTGTATATTGCTTAAATATTAATGGGCATTACTGGTCTCTGTGGTCAGGTTCCCCAAATAGTTTTTCATGTCAACCTTTTTCGGCAGCATCAAGATAATTTCAGAGTCACGATTGCAATACCAAATTTATGTAAATTTCTGCAACATTAATGGTGTTTATGTGGTTACATCACAATTACTGCACTTTTACTTTACTTTATTCAATAATTTTGTTGAGATGTGAGAAGAATCTCCTACAGGCCAACTGTGTCCATTCATTGTTTTCCATTGATGAGTTTATTATATTATATTATATTATATATGCATTATTTCATAAAGTAAAAGGCTAAAGGTTATTTATTTATTTTTTGTTTTTATATGAAAAAAGTGGGGCTTTCATGTGGAATTTGCAATTGGAAAAAAAATGACCTAACTAAGTGCAGAGGGGCCATTACACTACTGTCTTCCTCTAAAGTGATTTTTATTAATATTAATTTGTACGACTTCCAGCAAGGCCTTGCAAGGCTTTTACTTGCTGTTTCGTAATAATATTTGTTTCACTCGAGAAAGAAAAATAAAGAAAATTATATGATTCATTGGTTTATAAATAACCACAAAAAGAATAAATTGAACGATGAAATTATATCCATTCATATATTTTATATTAATCGTTTATGATATTTTGTAAAAATGTAAAACAAAAACTTTTTACCACTTGTATCTCTTTATAGTTAACATAACACAATACTTTTCAAACCCGAATATTCGTATAATGTATTAAAAATACTGATGTAATATTTTAAATAATTAAAAAATATGTAGTTTTACAAACCTTTAGTAGCTGTGATATTTTATTTTATCATTTAACTATTCAATAAAGACGTATCGCAAAGTGAGTAGGGACCCTCCGAGGTACTGTTTCCAAGTACGAAATAAATACGTGCCATTATATTTAATAAATAAAAAATGTAAGAAAATCTTAACAGAATACACACTCGTGCATGTTATACAAGCTTATTTCCGTGCTGTAAAGCATTTTTTAAAGAGAGGAGATAAATTACAATTTTGTTTCTTTTAATTTGACTTGTGATTTAAAACTTTTATCTTTCACAATTTTGACCTATATTTTAATAATATAAAATTTTACTTTACTTTTTGATTTTAGTATGTTTGTGTAACTTCATTTAATTAGAAATTAAAATAAATAATAAATATTCAATCATCACTCATTATACACAGCTACGATACGTGTATCGGATACGACACGTATTTGACACATTGATATGTTTATTTTGAAAATAATAAGATACGATATGTGATAGATACACGATATATGAATATGAATATTGAGAAAGTGTACAATAATTCTTAAAAATATAATAAATATATTATATATGTACTAAAGTTGTCAACATAAAAAAAATATAAATTATTGTCGTTGTAAAAGTATTATTATAAGAAAACTTCTAAATAATGACCAATTTTAGTAACAAAAGATATGTTAGAGACCAATATTCTCATTAGAGACCAATTATTTTGGTAGCCAAAATTTTAGTAACTAATGTTAGTGACTAATTTAGAAACCAATTATTTTGGTAGTCAAAACCTTGGTAGCTAATGTTAGTGACCAATTTAGAAACCAATTCATAATAAAAATTATTTTAATTATCAATTTCAAGACTAATTATAATGTTTTTGAATTGTTTTAGTTGCCAACAAATTTTAATTTTTAAATTGGTCTTTAATTGGTCACTATACTAATTATTTTTTGTTTCTAAAATTGATCATTATTCAAAGATTTTCTTGTACTATACTACGACCTTATAAATTAGATACTTCACTGATAAGTATCGATAAAGTATCCTACAATATAGGACACGGATACATGACCCAAGTTGAAATATCAGTGCATTATAACTCATTAGTATTCAATATTTTCAAGTTAGTAAACTCTCCTTAATGTCAATAAGGATGACAATGCAATAGCAGTGCAAGTTTGACTTTATTATACTAATTTTCAAAATAAAAATATTCATTGACATTGATATTATGTTTAATGAGTATTATAATTTTATTTTATTAGGTAACGAGAATTATCAGAGTGAAGGTTAACTGACTAAAAATAGTGATCAAATATGTCTTGACCCAAAAATATAAGTTTTTTTAATAATTCAATGAACTAAATGTATGAGAAGTGTTAAAGTGAATAATGTTTAGTCACTAAAAAAGTAAAATATTTATATGTTGAATTTGATGGTTGTAAAGACATATTCCGCGAAATCTACAACTTATATACAATCTTGTAATTATATATTAACCACTTTGTTCTTAAAAAAACTAGGAAGCACACTATTGCTGCATGAAAATGCTAACAATTAACTCCCTTTCTCTACTGTATTTAAAACTGAAGGAAATAATTATTATTCAAATCAGTAGTTTGTTGATCACTAGAAACAAAACTGGGAATTGACTAGTTTGTGACTACCTCTCACTGATATGTAATTTTGGATTCTAATTGGGAGTTCAACCAAAATTTTTAATAAAAAATCCTTCATATTCTGAAGTCATAAATTTATTTTTCCCAAATGCACTGAATATTTTTAATCAAATCTTCTCATCTTCTCATTACATACAATTAAATGATTGAATATTGTCTGCATAATTAAAAAAAGTATACTAATAATCGCTAATTATATTGGATCGTTCTACAAATTTTTTAATGTGTGTCATCAAGCTATCTAAACTAAAAAAATTACAAATTTACTGCATTACACGAAAAAGTTTTTGGTGCAGAATTATTTGCAACAAACGTGTTTTACACTAATTATTCGACGTAAATCACGGAGTAGGGATATTATAATTAGATGTGCTAAAGGCCAAAGAAAGGCTCAATTCGGAATGAGCTTTTTTATTCAAAATATAGACTTTTATATAATAACCTTAAATATAAATTAATAGAAAAAAAATTGGCGGTTCATCGAAATCATGGATCAGCCTTAGTTTCTTGGTTTACAAATTCATATCAATCACCATTCTCTTATGCTATAATTTATCAAAATGAAGTTCGTGTCAACATAACTTTTCGAAAACTAAAAAATGGAACCCAAAGAACTGAAAATTTCATTGGTTGAATTACAAACCTCCCTGTCTCCGTAGTTAACAGAACAAACATTGTACCACGAAAGAAACAAATAACGGCATTTATTTGATCGCTACGAATTGAAATGATAAAGCATTAATCAGAGGATAATAGGATATGTTTTGTTTTAAAGTCCAACAAAAGATGTCCTTTCCGTTACTCTGCAAAGTCCGCAATAAAGATGAACTGTCTTTCTGCTTTTGTTACACCATTGGATTCTAGTTTACCACATAATTCATCTATATTAGTACCACTAATCCTCCTTTTCCGGGAAAGACCTTAAAGACAATGATGATTCAAACAATTTTGGACTATTTTTTTTTCACTACATTCTGTCAAATTTATTGTGTGCCAACTACTTCGTATGTAACTAGCATGATAGTGAAGACTGAAGATAACATTTATGTTCTGTAAAATATCTGGGACCAGTACTATTCCAGAATAACTCTTCTAATTTGGTAGGGTTGAAATTAGTGTAAAAGAATGTTATTGTTGATACAACTTATAGCATAAGATAATAATTTTCGTAGTAATTTAAAAAAGTTAATGCTGATGTATTGACAACAACTATTTCGTTTTTGTTATATATGGAGAGAGACTGGATTACCAAAGACTCTCATGAAACCCTTGGCTTACAACACGTTTATAATTGAGAAAAGAATTCATACTTTTTATTCACGAAATGTGATCACATGTGTGGCAAGATCAAGTTTTTCGTCTTTAAACCAAATTACCAAATGTTATTTTATTTGCCAATTTTCGTTCTTTCAACAACTGCATCTCTCCCGCAGATAACAGTGTTAGAGTAAATGTACATTGAGAAAATGGTCAAAACATCTAAAAGGCGATTGAAGAAGACTACACCATTCATCATGAAAATAGAGGTGTATGCATTCTGCAACTCCAAAACAAATAATTGAGGAAGTGGATGAATAATTGGCCACTTAGCCAGGGAATCTGAACTCAGCGGTGCTCAGATATATTACATGCATTCTGTGAAAGTGGGACCCGTACTAAGATTTTTGTGTAAGTAGGACTAAATCTATTGGAAAAATTATCCTCCATTGATCCTTGATTACAAGGTCACTGCTTTAACCGTTCGATGTTCTTAGACCCTTTACTTGGGCGATGCTAGTGCTCATTGCTTTACTCTGTGAGAAAGAGCCTAACCCTTTGTCAGATAAATCTAAAAGTGGATTGAGAAACTTTATGAAGAGGTTAAGTCCTCAACATTTTTTTAAGGCCATGTATACTAAAACATACTTTGTTTTTTTTATTTCTATGTTGGACTGTAAAGTGTTGTCTGGAAGATAAAGGAAACAGCGAGGTCACATGATGCTAGTTGTTGGTAAGTGTGATGTAAAAATTGTGAAATAACACAAGGACCATGATAGAGTTTTTTAGAGTGAGAGGACCATAGCTACATTAACTTCTACCACCAACCACAGAGTAGCCACTATAACTCTCCATTCAACTTGCTTGGCATCCACAAAACAACCAGGCTCTTTTATTACCCGCGCAATGGTGACCGAGTAAATATCACACTCTTCTCCCTTCTCTTAAATATCCGAGGCACAGAGCACACACCACAATACAATAAACCATGAAAACTCATTAATTTCCCTTCACCCCTCTTTCTCCCTTCAAACTCAATGCCTAAAACCCCTTAGTTTCCTTCTTCTTTGCACGTTACACGCGTCCAATCACCCCACCGGAAAACATGAGTATCGTTCTAACAATCTATCTCCTCTTGTGTATACTATCATCTGCAAATGCTGAATTTGCCAAGAAGACGTACATCATTCAAATGGATAAGTCAGCAAAGCCTGATACCTTTTCCAATCACCTTGAATGGTATACCTCAAAAGTGAAATCAGTTCTGTCCAACTCGGTAGAAGCTGAGATGGACAAGGAGGAGAGAATCATTTACACCTACCAAACTGCTTTTCATGGAGTGGCGGCCAAGTTGAGCCAAGAAGAAGCTGAGAAGCTAGAGGCAGAAGAAGGGGTTGTGGCCATATTCCCGGATACTAAGTACCAACTTCACACCACCAGAAGTCCAACTTTCCTTGGGCTTGAACCAACACAGAGCACGAACGTGTGGTCAGAAAAGTTGGCCAACCATGATGTCACAGTGGGAGTGCTCGACACTGGGATTTGGCCCGAGAGTGAGAGCTTCAATGACACTGGCATGGGATCAGTACCTTCTCACTGGAAAGGTGCCTGTGAGACCGGGAGAGGCTTCGAAAAATATCACTGCAACAAGAAGATCGTGGGGGCAAGAATGTTTTACCATGGGTATGAAGCGGCAACAGGTAAAATTGATGAGAAAACAGAATACAAGTCACCAAGAGATCAAGATGGTCACGGCACTCACACTGCAGCTACGGTTGCTGGTTCACCGGTGCATGGTGCTAATCTTCTAGGCTATGCTCATGGCACAGCAAGAGGAATGGCACCAAGAGCGAGACTTGCTGTTTACAAAGTATGCTGGACTGGTGGATGCTTCAGCTCAGATATTCTGTCAGCTGTTGATACATCTGTGGCTGATGGAGTTGATGTTCTATCCATCTCTTTGGGTGGTGGAGTTTCCTCTTACTACCGTGATAGTTTATCTGTGGCTGCTTTTGGGGCAATGGAGAAAGGTGTTTTGGTATCATGTTCTGCTGGAAATGCAGGACCTGACCCTGTTAGCCTCACAAATGTGTCACCTTGGATCACCACGGTTGGAGCCAGCACCATGGATAGAGACTTTCCAGCAGAGGTTAGTCTTGGAAATGGAAGAAGGTTAACCGGAACCTCACTCTATAAAGGGAGAAGCGTGCTCTCAGTGAAGAAACAATACCCTTTAGTATACATGGGAAATATTAACTCAAGCATCCCTGATCCAAGATCTTTGTGCTTGGAAGGTACTTTGGATCGTAGAATGGTTTCAGGGAAGATTGTTATCTGTGACAGAGGCATTAGTCCAAGAGTGCAGAAGGGTCAAGTGGTGAAAAATGCTGGCGGGGTGGGAATGATTCTCACCAACACTGCAGCTAATGGAGAGGAGCTTGTTGCAGACTGTCATCTCCTTCCAGCAGTTGCAATTGGAGAGAAAGAAGGCAAGGAGCTCAAACATTATGCGTTAACAAGCAAAAAAGCCACTGCAACTCTAGGTTTTCTGGCTACAAGGTTAGGTGTTAGACCATCTCCTGTAGTGGCAGCATTTTCTTCGAGAGGGCCCAATTTTCTTACCCTTGAAATTTTGAAGCCTGATGTGGTGGCTCCTGGGGTGAACATTCTTGCTGCTTGGAGTGGAGCCATTGGTCCTTCAAGTTTGGCAACAGACCACAGGAGGGTGAAGTTCAATATACTCTCAGGAACTTCAATGTCATGCCCTCATGTGAGTGGCATTGCTGCTTTGCTGAAGGCTAGGCATCCAGAATGGAGTCCTGCAGCTATAAAATCTGCTCTGATGACCACAGCTTATGTCCATGACAATACCATCAAGCCTCTCAGAGATGCCTCCAGTCCTGATGCCTCAACTCCTTATGATCATGGTGCTGGACACATCAACCCCAGAAGAGCTCTTGACCCAGGTTTGGTTTATGATATTCAGCCACAGGATTACTTTGAATTCCTGTGCACACAGAAACTAACTCCATCTGAACTTGGAGTTTTTGCCAAGTATTCAAACAGAAGTTGCAGACACTCTCTTGCTAGTCCTGGGGACTTGAACTACCCAGCCATATCCGTAGTTTTTCCACAGATAAATTCCTCTTCAGTTTTGACCGTTCACAGAACTGCCACCAACGTTGGCCCTGCTGTTTCCAAGTACCATGTTGTGGTTTCACCTTTCAAAGGTGCTTCTGTTAAAGTTGAGCCACAAACCTTGAGTTTTACCAAAAAATACCAGAAACTATCTTACAGAGTTACATTCACAACACAGTCTCGACAAACAGAACCTGAATTTGGAGGTCTGGTATGGAAGGATGGTGTGCACAAAGTAAGAAGTCCAATTGTTATAACATATTTGTCACCAATATGAAACTTCCCTTGGACTACCTCTAAGTTTAGCAGTATTTCTTCGTTTTTTTTTTTTTTTTTTTTTTTCAATAAGCAAAATTTTCTGTACTACGAAGTGTACGCATTTTTATTACAGGAAAATGCTGGATATTGTCTACTTTCAATAATGATCTTGCGTGCTGAATTGCCAAAAGAAAAATGATGGTGCATGCCTCTCACTGCATCTTAGACCTCAACTAGCATAATTTGCCCCATTCATGATTCATACGCAGATTGAATACAGATTAAAGTAGTCACATGAGATCTTCTGTTTTATCAATGTCGTCGTCTATTAATCACGCAAAAACATTCACGTAATACTTTTCTTTTATCAATAAAAGATAACTAGAAGAATCTGTTACAGGAGAAGCTGGTGCTATTAATATACAGCAATAGCTTAACAGCAAAGTACATGATACCATAATGTCCTACATTTTTATGCATGATAATTATATTTTTCAGATTTTATATAGAATTGTGTCTTGGAACCATGACTTGACTCACCGTTTCATCAGCACATACACTCATTAATTATAACAATTAATTGTTATACTGTAACTCATTACTCGGTATTATGATGGTTGAAACACGAGTCTTGATATTCCCGTTTGACCAAACAGTATTTAATTGATCACATGAGAGAGGAAGGAGAAGAATTTGATTAGCCTTGAGCTGCATGCCCATTTAATTTTTCTTCAATTTTCAGTGTTCTCACATTTGTTTTGATATCGGATGCTGGTGCATTCATTTTGAGCATGACATTTGGTACTCCTTGCATGTGAGCATCAACAGCATAGCTTGATCTGGCAAGAATTTGTGGTCCAAAAATTACAGTCATTTTTTTTACATTACGGATTGTGACTCAAAAGAGTTCATATGCATGCAATGCTCTTATAAATGAATTGTCAGGAAAGTGGTAGCACTGTTGATGAATAGTATTTGACAGTCATGAGAATAATTTAAGCATTTACCACCTACTTTTGTTCAGTTCTCAACTACTCTAGTGGGAGATACAAAAAATATTTCTATAATAATTTTATTTCAGATGAACCACAAGAAGATAAGGGAAGGGGGAACATAACTAATGTGGAAAGCCTTGTCAGAAGATGGGTTTAATTAAGTTTATAATTGATTTAGGACATGTTTAAACCCACATCTTCGTTAAAGATATTTTAGGCTAGAAAAATTATAAAAGAAAAATTAAAACTAATTTATTTTACAATTTTTTAAAAAGGTAACTTATTACATATTTTTTAAAAAGATATTTTATAACACTAATTTGTCTCTTCCTCTATTTATTACATATTTTATTATTCTATAATTTTTTTAAAAATATGAATCCTTTCTTGCCCTTTAAGCAAGCTTATCTCTGCAATGGAAACAAAGAAATGTCTAGTTTATTCTTTCTCCCCCTTGATTGTTGTGCGATAATAACTATTTTGCGACTTTTATTATAAAAATATTTTATCTTATGGACTTGGGAAATTTGCTTCATTGGCATGATTTATGGTGATCTTCTTTTGGGCCTATGTTTTTCAGCGAGATTGGTCTTATATTCTCAAAAAGTGACAGTTTCTTCTATCACCTTCATAACTTTTTTCATCTTTTTTTTTTTTCAAAAATAGTTTCTAGACTGTATAATCGGGAATATTTTTTGGTTTATGAATTGTGAAATACTTAAAAGAATAAAATGGGAAAATATTATGGGGGTGCAGGAAGAAATTTATGGAGATGCAAGAAGGAACTGTACTCAAAACTGCGGGCCTATCACAGGCCCAATTGCTTTTTATAAATGAAGACAAGTGTACAAATATCTCATCCGAAAGGAAGAAAACATCAATCTCACTATATCTTATCTTAAACGAGACCACTTGTACTTATAAATAATAATAATAATAACTATTATTTTAAAATAATTTATAAATTTAAATGTTTTATTAAAAAAATGATTCTATTAAATACTCATTTATTTTATCTACATATTATGTCGGTTTTTTTTTTTATTTTGTCTTTAAACAAATAGTATGATGATTATCTGTGTCTTCTTATATTTAATTTTCTGATTAACTTTTGTTATTTTTTCTTCATTTTTTTAACTTGTCTGTCACTTCACTCATAATAAACATTTTGTATATTCTAGAACAATTTTTTTTTTTTAATGAGAACCGATAAAGAATCTTCAAGTGAGACAAATTTGAGGACAAATTTTCTTCAAGAAGGAGGAAATGATAGAGGACTATCCCAAGATTCCATACAAGAAGAACTTGAAGATGAATCTATGACAAGGACAAGGAGCAACAGATTGAAAGATCAAAACTATTCAAGACTCCTAATGCTACAAGCAATCTGAAATTCAAAGAATATGAAGATCATGGCTTAAAGCACATTTGAAGATAGTTTTTAAGAAAATTAGGTTATGTTTTTAGACTTTGGGTTTCCTCTTAAGAATTAGTTATGTTTTTTATTTTTGGGCTTTGGACTTTCTTTTATAAATTAGTTTATGTTTTGATATTTTGGACTTGGGCCATCTTGCAAGGTTCTCAGGTTTTCTTAAACTTATATGCCTATATATAGAATTACCAGAAACAATGTAGAGACTTTTAGTTATATATTAAATTTGATTTCATTAAAGAGAAGATTCTCTTTGTTCTTAGTTTAGGCCTCCGATTCTTATCAAAGATTAACATTTTTGTGGCGAATCTTCACTTGACTTATCAATTTGGTAGATTGTGGCGTTCTCCATCTCTGTCTTCTTCCGCGTTCTTCTCTGATTTATTTGTGTCATGCCTCTTGAGGATTCAAATTCAGAAACGATCATACTTTTACCTAAATAGGATCATGTCAAGAACTCAATTATTTAAAACTCAATTTAAGCCTAAAAGGTAAACAATACATATACTTTACCCAACAATTCATACCTTAAGTCAGAAATATATTTTTTATAGACATCTTTTAAACAAATTTCCTAAAAATATGGCCTAAGTATGTTTAAGAATCAATTATGTAACAATTTAGCATTAAGCATTGTGAGAAACAAGGACAGTGTTATTCACACGTCCATAAGAAACAAGCACATATAGTTTGCAATTACAGGGATTTTTTTTTTTTTTTTTTTCGTTTAATTTTTTCAAGATTCAAAATCAAGAAATAAAAAGTGAATGATAAAAATCACTACGCACATGGTCACTGTTAATATAGTAAAGGTTTTAACAACTTGTATAAATATTTTGAAGAAAAAAATATAAAAAAGGAGCTTTCGATAAATAAAAATTAGTATAGCTACAAATAGAAAAACATATTTTAAAGAAGTTAATTTTGACTTCGCACTTTATTTGGAGTCTTATGATAACAAATATAATTCAATGTTCACCCATTGTTTATAAAATGTTTAGAGGAGTAATTATCGACATGAATTGAAATGTTTTATTATTTAACACGAGCTGAATATTCAACAGCATGCTACCTATATAAACATTGAACAAGCATGCTGAATCACTTTAAAGTTGGGCTTCAGTCCAAAGCAACAAATTATATTTAATGACTTTATATATATAACATAGTGGTCATTTTATATGGATATAAATAAATGAATGAAAATAAGATAAGAAAAATATAATTAATAAAAAAAAAACCTAATACATAAAAGGAAAAAGTTATTTTGACACTACCGTTCCCAAATAACTACCATTTAACATCAATTTATCTTAATAATAGAAGAGTGAGTGTAGAAAGACCATAAACATATTTACATATTTCATCACGTACAAAGTCGGCATTTAAGAGATATTAATGGTTACTTGCAAGTTTGAATAAATTGAAACTTGTACGTTGTTTTACATGGCATGTGCATTAAACTAAAGGAAACACGTTTTTTTTTGGGGGAAGAGAAGGGAACACGTTATTAAGTATACATTTTTTAACCTCCTTTAATTTAAAAACCAAATCTTAGGTTAAGTGAACCATTATACATAGGCCACATTCGTGCAAGCACACGTGGGTCTACAATTATTCAAGCTTTTCGTCTTCAGAATAAGGAAAATATTACTTTTAGAAGAATTTTTCATTATGTATATTGTATGGTAATGAGTAGTCATGTTTATTTATCAAGTACGATTTTGAAGAGCTTTTTTTTTTTCTTTCAAATTCATGTAGATCGTGAGATATAAAAAACAGTAAAAATAATATTTACTAAAACTTATATTTTACTTGATTGTTATTATGAATTTATATTTTAACAGAACTTTAACTCAGTTTACAATTAAAAAGAAATTACATTTCTTCACATTGTAATTAACATACAAAAACTTAGAAAAAGAAAGAAAAGTAAATAACTTTGCAATTAATTGTTTAGAAAAATGTCTACGTTGATAAAACTTAACTATCAACTTAAAAAAATGACTACTTTGATAAAACTATTTTTAATCAATAATTATTAACGTACTTTATTTTCTAAAATTTAACCCTTATATTTTAGAAGAAATAAAGTTATCTGCTTGCAAGTCTCTTAAGTACATAAAAATAGAGTTAACATAACTTCATATTTAATATAAAAATGTGTGAATAAATTTTTAAAATGATGTTAAAAAAGAATTTGTATAAAAAACAAACAATTTCCAGTGTAAGATGATAGCCGAAAGATTGGACTAATTTAAAAAAATTGAAAGGAGGAAAATATTTGGTTATTAAGAATGTGCACGTGTGGTGGCTGTATGGCTAATAATCTGAACAAAAAGATTATTCTTTTGAGATTAGAATTTTCCAAATGATTTTTGTTTGACTAAAACAACAAGAGTCTATATTGGGAGTTTGGTTGACTAATTTTTTTTTTTTTTTTTTTTTTATTTAAAAAATTTTATTTTTTTTTTTTTTTTTTTTGTAATTAGAAAGTTTGACATATATTTTTAGTGTATGCTTATGCAATCTAAAACTCCCATGCACTGGTGTACCAAGAAATATATTAATGAATACGAAAAGAAAAGCTCCATAGAACGAAACAAAATGACCTTTACAATTATACAAGAAAGAAACTCATACCCTACAATTCAAAACAATTGTTTTTAAGACAGAACTAGGTAGCAAGCTAGTGAAGGGTCAATTCAGGAGAATTGTCGTAGCAATTTCTTAACAAATGCTATCGAGACAAATTAGGACAAACTTATTTATTATTTTATTTTGCAATCCACTACCAACATCACAAACTCAAGGGTTGCGATTCGACATGTGGAGGCTATACTTATATTTTCATTACGGAGCTTAAGCTGACCAAAATTAATAAAAACCAAAATAAATGCAACGTGTCAATGTCTCATACCACAAATTTACAATTACCAAACTACAAAGTGGTTCAATCAAAGAAAACCAGCGATCTCGTGTTCATCACAGTTGAACACAATTTCCCCTTCACCAAACCAGGGAAACTGTCTCAGGTTTCAAACTGGAAGGGTATAACCTCATTTGTTTTTTATTATATATTAGTATTGAAAATATTTAGAGATAATTTGCCAAAAAGATATCGCAACTAGTAATTAAAGTACAATATTTTAATAAAAGTCACATAAAGATAGGTTCATTAGTGTTGTTGGATCCATCTGGTCAAACCTACTATTTGACAAATTTACCTTCAAATTAATACGTGTGTATGTCACAAAAAAAAAATATTTGCAATAATTAGTCTTTTCCCGTTGGCTTTTCTTGCAACCAAAGAAAAGAGGGAACGGAACTTTATGAAAATGAAGAAGAATTATGAAACATAGGCAATCATTTAGTCCTCATAATGTTGATAAGATAAGCATGAATCATAAAAACTCAAAAAGGGACTGCGTTTATAGGTAGCAGTTATTGTGCAGGTAACATACACATATCATAAAGGATAACCTCACTCTTCTTCATTTCCATATTTACATGTGATCTGGTTTCAACTTTTACCTACAAAAACCCTTTTTTTTTCTTTCAAAAAAGAATAAAGACCGGAGTTCAATTGAGAGAAAATCACAAACATAATACAGTAAATGGGTGTTTCATAGTGTCCTGCACCAAACAGGCTGTGAACAATATCACAATTTTGCAGTGAAATTCAACCTAACCCACCCGTTTTGCTTGATTTTGAAACAGCGGCCTTTAACTTTTCACATGAATGGTGTGATTTTTGTTACTCTACCAAATATTAAGAAAAATGATTCTTTTGTCTCTACTTGTCTATGTTCACAGTCTCACAGAACCCAATTTGCAATATATAATTCATTGATATTTAGGTGTACTGGAAAGTTTATAGTGTTGTGGTTGGATGTTTGTGAAAAAAATGAGGGCATGTCTGACAAGAATAGAGATATAGGAGAATGGTTTTGCATGGAGCGAAGGTTGTCTGCACAGAAATAGATCTGTGTCTTGTTGGAGGAGAAGGAAAGAGGGGAAAGAGAAAAAAAGTGGGGGAAAAGAGAATTTCGTGGCGTGTGACGTCCCAATCCCAATCAAAAGAAGGCCAACAAAGTAAGAAACGGTCTGGTCAGAAGTACACACTACCATTATTCATCCCCCATCGCATTCACAAACCACACCAGAGACACTCTCTCCTTCAACTTTTTCATTCATCATTCATCATATAATTCATAATCCAAATACATGATTCATTCCTTCCTATAATTCTCTCTCTCTCTCTCGCCATGCCATCTCGACAACTCTCCACGTCACCACAACCTTCTAACCACCGCATCTTAACCCCTCCGGTAACTTCCACCGCCTCCCTTTGCTCTTTATTCTTTTTACTTTGCCTCTGCTTCCGTAAGCGTAAACGCACAACCCCTTCCTCCGACTCCGATTCCACCCCCCCTCACCCCTTCTCCTACGCCCTCCTCCGCCGCGCCACCAACTCCTTCTCCACGCGCCTCGGCCACGGAGGCTTCGGCCCTGTCTTCGCCGGCACCCTTGCCGGCGATCCCGTTGCCGTCAAGCTCATGGACTCTGCCTCCCAGCAGGGAGAGCGCGAGTTCCACAACGAGCTCTTCTTCGCGTCCAGGCTTCGCTCCCCCTCTCTCGTCCCCGCCATCGGCTTCTCCTCCGACCCCAAACGTCGGCGTTTCCTCCTCGTCTACCACCTCATGCACAACGGCAACCTCCACGACGCCCTCTTGCGCTCCAAAACCCCTCACCTAAAGACCTGGAAAAACCGCTTCTCCATTATCCTCGACATCGCCAAAGGCATCCACTACCTCCACTCGCTCGACCCCCCGGTCATCCACGGTGACATCAAACCCTCCAACATTCTCCTCGACAACACCTTCTCTGCAAAACTCGCCGACTTCGGCCTTGCGCGCCTAAAACCCCATGTCCAAGTCCAAGAGTTCAAAGCAAAGCGCGACGAGAAGAGAAGGGACGAGTCCGAGAGCGACGGTGGGTCGGAGTTAGAAACTCTGAGCGTCAAGACGGAGCAATCGTTTGAAGGTAACACCGGGTCGGATTATGTGATGGATTGGATTGGGAAGGAGTTGAAGAAGGAAAGGCCGACGGCGGTGGAGAAGGTTTCTTCTGGGTCGAGCAGTGGTCTAGCGGAGAAGAAGAAAAGTCGGAAGAAATTGGAGTGGTGGGAGACGATGGATGATAGTGGAGTTCCGAAGAAGGAAAAGAGAAGGGCAGCGAGGGAATGGTGGAAGGAAGAGTATTCAGAAGAGCTTGCGAGGAAGACGAAGAAAAAGAAAAAGAAGGAGAAGAGAAAGAAAAAGGGTGTTAACGATGATGATGATGGTGATTTGGAGATAGATAATGGCGAAGTAAATGTTTACAAGAGGGAGAAGAACCGGAGTAGGAGAAGTGGTGGTAGTGTAGATTCTTGGTTGAGTGGGGAAGTACATGGAGGAGTTGGATGGAACAGCTACGATTCAGGGACTTGTAGCGGTGAAATAGTGGGCAAGAGTGGTGGTGTGAGTAGTACTCCGAGTATGAGGGGAACGGTTTTCTACGTGGCTCCTGAGCATGGTTACAATGGGGATGTTTCCGAGAAGTGCGACGTGTACAGTTTCGGGGTTTTGTTGCTTGTTATTGTTTCAGGGAGGAGGCCGCTTCAGGTGACAGGGTCGCCCATATCGGAGCTTCAACGTGCGAATCTGGTGACTTGGGCGAGGATATGTGGTCGGAGGGGGAAGGTTCTAGAAGTGGTGGATGAGGGTGTTGAGGGGTTGGACAAAGAACAGGCAAGTCTGTGCGTGACGGTTGCGCTGGCTTGTTTGCTAAAGTCACCGACCCGTCGACCTTCCATGAAGGAGGTTCTGGGAATGCTAAGTGGGGAGCTGGAGCCTCCGCAGTTGGCGCGCAATAGTTTCCCCCTCAACTCCAGGAACCAAGGTCGGTGACAGTGACTAACATTTTTTTCATCCACAGTCACCTGTGGTAGTTCTAGAAGGGTGAACACTTGTGTTCTTGCTATTGGAGGAACTCGTTTTTCCTCCACTATTCCCCATCTCCGTCTATTTTTACTTATTTTAACTCTTCCTCATCTTCTTGTAGTTCACATAACTTTTGGGAATGGAAATGTTGAAAAAAGAAGAAAGTTTTGGTGATGAAAAAGCGACTGTCTTTTCCATTACTGTTTGATGCAGTTTGCATACACATATTTTCTTTTGTAGATGTAATTCCCCTACGTGTAATTATCGGAATTTTAACATCCATAGAAGCACTAGAAGTACACCCCCATCCATCTGATACATGGCTTTATTGATGCAAATGTCTGTGCTTTGCTTTCCATGGAGGAAATTATGACTAACGGAAACAATCCAACTTACATGATAAGAGATTGTTCCTGAGTTATTCCATGTCAAGTCAAACTCAAACCGACCCATGGTTCCTCAATCAATGCGGCAACAGGGTTCCTACCAGTTTTAAGCTGTTTTTTGACCTAATAGTTCATAGGTAGTAAAGGCTTTGATTTGAGATCATTTGATTTGAAACCTGTCAAAATCTCCTTTACAACTGTAAATTTTGTTTTCTCCAGAGGCACTATGCTTCCTGGAAAATTTACCAAAACCAGAGGATGTATGATGAATGCCAAAATTCACAAGTAATTTCATATCAAGCAACTTGCTTTTTTTACAGAAATATCCTCTCACATAATTATACTATAAGAAAAACAAATGGATTTGGGATTGAATTGAATCTGCTTGAAAATTCTCATGCGAAAAAATAGTTGTATTCTATTCATAGAGCAGATTGTGAATAGATTTAAGTGGGCAAGTAGTTCAGACAATTTCCATTATCCAATTATTCCCAAGTAATGCACATGATGACAAATGATACATGTTTTATAGTATCAATTTTCATATTACATTTTAAAACAAACATATGAAATAAAGATGAGGTGTTTACTCCTTTCAAATGTACCTAAATTGGTAGCGTGTTAATACTTGCTCATTAAGATTATTGATGAAATTTTTCATAAAATGTATAAATTAAAATTATTAGTAATGAATAGATAAATTCATAATTCATAAATTATGAAATCTAATATAAGAATCGAGAAATTTTAATAAAGATAATTTGTTAAGAAATTTTAAAAAGGTGATTCAATTATCATATATAATTGAAAAATAGCAAATAATACATAAATTATCAGTCAAATATAAAGAGGATTTATTCAGGTCCGTTGGCGTAAAAGTTACTGAAAAACGTGAAACAATCAGAGAGACACAACAGTATTTAATTCCAGAAAAAAAAATGATAATAAATAAATCTAGAAAATAAGCGGAGTGTAAGACTTGGGATATTTGAAATATTATATATATATATATATATCTATAACTATATATAAAGGGGATTCCCTCTTTTGTGTCCACATTTCATAATTCCAACTTTACCCTTTATAATTTAATTATTTATTAAATTTTTAAAAATTAATGGTAATTTGTATAAGTTTTTATAAAATTATTTACTTATCTCCTTTTTCTTTTTTTTTA
>Ga0214544_1003549_pt1 | contig 32113 bp, 18 predicted proteins | sample CNSS3metaG_FD_160074 | JGI IMG/M metagenome (GOLD analysis project Ga0214544, IMG submission 160074) | Root nodule microbial communities from cowpea collected in UCLA plant growth center, Los Angeles, California, USA - CNSS3 | ecosystem: Host-associated > Plants > Roots > Nodule | place: USA...
AGAGTGTCAGGATGCAGTCCTTACCTTGAATCCTTACCTAGTTATACAGATGGGGCACCACCATGGGCACCCACTAACAGGGGCCATGGAATTACGTCCCGACCACTGAAGCGCGACCCTAGAGGTCCCACCTAGAGACCCCAAGGAATTTACACGCTGACACGGACTAACAGTCATAATTCAGCAATAAGAGAATATTAACACCATATTTACATTTCTATACCAACCCCTGAGATTAATTCCTCATACGCGTCAGATTTCGAATCCATACCTCGGATCATCACCACCCCATGAATCTAGGGTCCCATCTCATATTAATCACGTATTCCTTTAGTTCCAATCCATTCATTCATTCCACATGTCAATATCATACCCAACCCGTCATACGTCATTCATAACTCATGCCAATCATGCAGAACATTCGATTATATACATATCCCTCATTACACAATCATACTCAACCAAGATAAATTCCTCGGGAACCATCAAACATCCAAATCACAGCACTGTCTCGCCCAGCACCTCGCTCAGGCTGAGGGGTCTCGCTCAGGCGAGACATGCTCGCTCAGGCGAGCCTCCCCCTCGCCAAGGCGAGGGCACAAGAGCAGAAGCAAGAGCAACGCGGGATCTCGCTTAAGCGAGATCCCTCTCGCCTGGGCGAGTTGCCTGCTCGCTCAAAAGTTGAGCGAGCCGCTTGGGCGACTTTTCGCGCAGGAGCTCTAGGCGAGCCCCCTGTTTTATCTCGCTTAGGCGAGATTGACTCGCCTGGGCGAGATTAATAGGTCTCGCCATTGTTCTTCACTGCACAACCATGCTTTTCAACCCAAAATCAAGCATACAAAGTGTTCTCACGCATCAAAACGAAAGATTAAACCATACAAGCAGCAACCAACGCAAACACTGACCGAAACGACTGGAAACTAAGGATTATAACTTCCCGTACCTGGAAAAACTTAGCGAAGACCTCTACTACGTGACCACGAGCACGGCAGCTCCAAGGATGCACTACAAGGCTGCGGTGAGAATGGAACAGAACCAGACAGGTGGGTTAGCCAGGGCTCTTACAACAGATCACGAAAAGTTACAAAAGGGAACTAGCACGAACTCGAAAGTCACTTACATGGAGTAGAGAATAGCTTCGAGCTAGCGTGAAGATGGCACCACCTAACCCTAGCAGAGCTTTTCGTGAGAGGGAGAAAGGGTTGACGGCTGGTTTCTGAAAGAGTGAGTGTGAGATGGGATTAGGGCAACATAACAGGGTTTATATACATTGGGCCAACCCTTAGGCCCACTTACAAGGGCAGCCCACCAACTCTAGGGCAGAAAAGAAATGGGGCCTTACAATGTTGGAGACCTCTCTCCTACCCTAAGCACATAATTTCTTTGAACCCTCGCATATAAAAATCCCCTCACCTTCGATCACCATCCAAGTGTTATGCGGTTTTTGGTTAGAATTAATTATGATGTTGGTTGAATTTGATGTTTTCACCAATTTTTCTTTGTGTGAAAAAAATTACCGCCATGCATTTTGAGGTTCATCAGTTTTTATAATTAATGTTTGTTAATTGGACTGGACCGTGAATGTTGTTGCATGAATAAGTGAGAGATCTCATGTTTTAACATTATATATTTGCGTGAGTCCCGTTTTCTAATACATTTTACTTGGGTCCACTTTTCTTTTTCTATATATTAACACATTTGGTGGGTCCATAATGTGGTTATAAGTTATAATATATAAATGTATTGCACATGAAATCATACGGGTTGATCACGTGCCATATTTTTTATATTAAGTATTTTTTTAACTTTTTATTTAATCTTGTACAAATAATAGAATAATATATTTAATTCTAAATATTTTTTCATAATATTTTATTTATTTATTTATTTTCTTATTGTTTTTATAAATTATAGATATATAATAATAGTCACATTTTTTCTTTGGGTATCTTATTTTTTTCGAAAGTTTTTTTTTTAAAATAATAAATAAACAAGTTAAGTACACTTTTAACTTTTAGAAGGTATAAGTGATTGTGTGAGCGTTTGCGTCGTCTTAGTACTTAATATCTTCGTTTACTTATAAAATTACTAACAAAAATACACATGGATGTGGTTTTTTATTTATGATAAAAATACTAATATTATTTTAAACTTTGGAAATCGATAACATTGTTATCATAAATTTTGATTATTCAACACATTAAAACTCAAAAAAATATTTTTAGACAATTAATTAATTAATTATATATATACACTAGTGCAGATTTTGCTTTTTACATCGCCTTATATGCCTCGGTTGGCAAGGAACCGAAGCATATAATGACGCGGTGGCATTTTTGCAATTTCAGACAACTTTTATGCCTCGATTCAGCTAAAACCTGAAGCAAAAAAGGGTTATATGCTTCGGTTCAAAAAAAACCGGTGCCAAAAATGGCTCATATGCTTCGGTTGCACAGACCCGAAGCCAAAAAAGTGGCTGGTTATTTCAAAAATGCAGTAGTCGTAACATCTTTGGCCTCAAGTGGCACTAAATCGGGGCCAAATAAGGCTATATGCCTCGGTTATTAATTGAACCGAGGCCATATAGTTTAATTAGGGCACAAAAATCCCGAGCCCCTCTTCTCCTTCCCCGCGCTGCACATTTCTCCTCTCTCTCTCTCTCTCTGCAAGCTGCTGCGCGAAAACGAAGACGAGGACGCCTCCACCGTGCAAAAACGAGTACCACCACTGGCGAGTTGCAGCAAACTCTCGAGAAACGGCCGCAACCAGCACATTACCCTCGCCGGAGACGCGAACGAAATCGCAAAATGCGAACTCTACGTGAGCCACCGCTGCAGGAAGAGAGACCACCATTGTTACTGTTGTGACGCCTCTGCTATGGAAGAAGAAAGGAGCAACACGCCTCCCATTACCGGTGGCAAGCAGCAGCACCATCGGTCACCACCGTTACAGCGAACGCACCGCGAAATCCACCACGACGATGCCGGCAACCACGCAGCCGTCGGAGTTGCAGCTCGACGCAGATGGAGACACTTCCATGGAGGCGAAAGAACAACACCTCCTCGTGCTGTAGGCACCATGACAGATCTGCAAAGAAAATCAAACCAGAACCTAGCACCGCCGTGACGCATTGTCGTTCCAGGCGCAAAAAGAAAATGACTTTATGGTCTCGGGTCCCATTGCAACCGAGGCAAAAAACAACTCTATGGCCTCGAGTGATAACCGGGGCCAAAAGGCCTCCCCTTTTGGCCTCACCCCAATATGCCTCGGTTCTAAAACCGAGGCAAAATTACGAAAATAACCGGGGCCAAAAGTCCTTATTGCACTGGTGATATATATATATATATATATATATATATATATATATATATATATATATATATATTAAACATTTGCTTAAATTCACATTTTGATTTGAGAATTTGATGCGGACTTAATTGGAATGTAGACTTATGAAATTTTAAGAGACATATTACAATATCAAATATTATGACTTATAATTACAATATGAACTATTATGAGTGTTAAAAATTTGTAGAAATTGTAAAAATATGGAAAATATCATTTGCTTAAATTCACATTTTGATTTGAGAATTTGATGCGGACTTAATTGGAATGCAGACTTATGAAATTTTAAGAGACATATTACAATATCAAATATTATGACTTATAATTATAATATGAACTATTATGAGTGTTAAAAATTTGTAGAAATTGTAAAAATATGGAAAATATAAGATATATGATAAATATAAGAGATATATTACAAAAATAAGTTGTTATTATATATATATATATATATATATATATATATATATATATATATATATAAATTATGTTGTTATGTTGGTTTTAAAACAAATAAATATTTAAATTTAAATAAAACTACATATTTTATAAAATATTTTGTTAAAAATGACTCCCATTTTAAAAAATAATAATTCTCATATCATAAACCCAATATTATTTATATTTATTTTTATTATTATCACGATTATATATATATATATATATATATATATATAATTAATTATTTATTAATTAATTATAGAAAAATAACGCTAAAAGTAGCACAAAATAAAAACAATAAAAATAAGAATAGTGAATATATGAATTAAAATATCATAAATAAATATAATAATATAAATATAAATTAATATAAAAAATATGATAGAGATGAAATAAATAAATACGAGTGTGCATAACAAAAAATAATTTAAATTAAATAAACAAATAAATTGAATCTCCGAAAATAACTTAAATAAAATAAATAGAAATCACTAGTACAAGGTAAATTAAAATAATTAAATGAACCAAACCAATATAAATTAAATGAAATATAAATAAATAATAATTAATAAATAAATAAATAGGACAAATGTATTATTAAGGATAAATAAAATAAATGAAATATATAAGATCAATAATTGGAAATGGATTAAATATTATAAACATAAATAAATAAATGAAGATGATAACAATTAAAAATAAATTAAAGAGAAGTGAATAGAGTAACATATAATTCAAAATAAGTAAAAACTTAATAAAATATAAAAAGTTTATTAAGATTGATATAAAAATAGTTTAACCTCATTTCTCTTCATTGAATCTCTCCTTGCGTATAACCAGCTAAAAAAGGAAGAATTTTTCTTCTTTATGGTAGAAAAATCATGATCGGACTAGTGGACCCAAAACTATAAAACTTGTGAGTAGTTTGTAAAAGTAGAATGAACTTATTGTTTTATGATTTATTAAATCAATTTACTATGCTCCCTAATCTTTTAATCCCAATTTTTTTTACCCTTCCTTAGTCAAGTTTGGTTTGGAATAGCGGAGCTAGAAAAGTATTATTAGCATAACACAAAACTGAAAGTATTTATGTGTGAATAACAACTCAAGATCAAGCTCATGAAAACCTTGTATTCCCTTAGAAAGTTCTACCACATGAAAATGTTCTTTAATGAAACTTTATCTTTAACGGGTAGTAATTAGGAAACTACCAGTTTTGCTTGGTGGACTCCGATTTATCAATTTATCTGATAAACTATTCAGGTCCATGTAGCCTATGCTGAATTAATATTATTCTAGATCGAAACAATAAACTTTTTGAAATGGCTCATTTTCTACCCGAGAAGCCCATATATAAACCATGTTTAATTCTTCTGAATTTATCTTTCTGTCAATTTCATATCAGGTAAAGTATTTTGCACTAACATGCTAAATGTACTTTTAAGTTTTTTCAATCTTTTGCTCAATTTATTTCTCTTTCTTTCTCTTTCATGTCTCTCTCTCTCATGTTTACTCTTTGCTCATTTCTTCACATATTAATATCTTTCACTTCATTCATTTATAAGCTAAGTTTCCTTTTAATTTTTAGTTTTTTTTTTCTTTAAGTCATGATAAATTTCATTTAATGAAAAGATAAAGCCTTATCTATTATTCTTTTTATATTTTTTTTCCTTTTTCTTATTTTTTTCTTATATATAATTTAATATTAGAAGGTTATTTAAATACTTTAATATTAGAAGGTTCCAAATGTCTCCAAGTTACACGATTTGAAATGAAAATTGAAAGTCCTAAATTAAAAGTTAAAATTAAAACTTTAAAATATAGATTTAAATATATTTTTAGTTCCTGAAATTTGAAGTTTGAACATAAAATTGAAATTCATCTTTATCTAAAACTTTAATATGTTTTTGTCACAAACACTTAAAAAATATATTTAATCCTAAAATTTATGGAGGTGCAGAATGAAGTTATAAGATACAGGAAGAATTTGAACACATGTGCTAGTCACTTTCTAAGCCAAGACAAAAGGCGATAAAATCTTTGGAATGCGAACCTTGAAGTACACTCGGATAAAGTGGGTTGTTCACAATTGGGCCAATATTGGAATGTTACAATATTTTTCTCAACTCATTTAATTTTAGTTTAGACTGAGCGAGAAAAAATATATAACTTAACTAAATTGCATAATTCTGTTTTGATATTATGCAATTTGTTCTTTTTCTAAATTAAACTTAATATTGTTTTTGTTCAAAAGTCAGTACAAAAAAAATAAATAAACAAAATGGTAAAATAAAAAGAAGATAATTCCTTATTTTCTTTATGCTCTTATAATTCATTAACTATTTCAAATCTAAAAGTTATATATTAAAACTATATTTCTAATTATTTTTTTCATAAAATAAGGTGTCAAAATTACAATAAGAGATGTCTCTATTTCTTTTGTGGTAATTGTGTGAGCCAACCATCTTGATTGATGAACACCGAAAGAGAAAAATTGTTGTTAAAATCTGTGTCTGTCAAATTCTTTTCCCAAGGAACACGTTGAGAAGTACTAGAGCCTGCTCCTGTACATCCAATCTCAGAGTAGAAAAGACAAGTCCTGCATAATTTTTTTCACAATTGTAGAATATGCATTAGCATAAGTTTAAGATAAAGACATTGATGAATATAATGTGAAAGGAATAGATATATCATACACGTTGTCTTTGGCATTCCAAGCATCCCATCCTACAGGCCGAACCACACTACCAAGGTCCATTTTATAAAATATAACCCTAGAGCAATAACGATACCCTCTTCCTAATAACGAGTCTCCATTACTGCTACCTATCACAGAACCTCCTTCAAACACAAAACCAGAGGGATCACTACTTACATTGCGTGCTTGTGCTGTTATGCAACCCAAGGCAGTCGCGTTCAACACACAATCCTGTGATAAATTTAATTAATTAGTTAACCATTGTGTATGATATAAAAGTCTTTTATGATAAAGAAAAAATTGAACAATTTAAGTTGCACAACTTAATTTTTTATATATCAAAGTACCTGGTAGTAGGATTGTCCATCACCGAATATGAAATCCACGGCACCTACAATCATGCAATTTTTGAAATAATGACGACCTAATTCATCCCAAACTGTATCTTGAAAACCAATAAAATTACAATTATAAAAGGCACATTTGTCTCCAGATATTCTTGCAGCCACCGATGGAGTCCTTATTCCATAACTTATGTTATGTATTATCAAATTCTCTAGTGTTTCCAAACCGTACGAGTTCTGAAGAAAATAAAAAAGAAAAAGAAAGACATCATAAATATTAGAATTCAATAACAAGAATTTTCAAATGTTTAATGTTTATGATCATGTATTTTCTATACAATGGTGTTACTATAATAATATATGATGGTGACTATGTCATTAACAAGTCAACTTTAATATATATTGATGAATGAAAAGGAGAGTGTGTTGAAGATGTGTATATACCAGAAAAGTAATATCTGATGCAACAACGTTGTTTGAAAAGGCAGAGAATGTGGCACTAGTATTTACTGCGGAGTGGTCATCGTATGTAATGGTGGTAACATCTGCACCTTGGCCTTGGATAAAGATGCATGGCTTATCCACTGGAATGTTAACCATCTCTCTACACACATCATAATTATTTAGTATAAATTAATTAACCATGCAAAACACACAACAAAATACTAATTTATATTGGAAAAAAAATATGTAACATACTTGTATGTGCCAGCATTTATCTGAATTTTCACCCATTTGGAGTTGCTCGTTGGTATTGAATCAATGGCAGCTTGAATTGATGCGAAATTTGGTGGTGTGTTGGATTTATCAACTACGATTGTGGTTGAAATCTCAGGGCCGCCACAATCCACTGCTCTACAAATTCCTGAAGAAGAAAGAACAATGACAGCAATAGAAAGAATGATCTCTTTGGTAAGTAACTCCATACTCCAAAATGTTCAATCAATTGATACAATTCAGGAATGCTTGTTGCAATTGTATATATAGATGTTTAGGAATTGAAATTATTATTTTTAACTGTGAAATAAATGTTTATGAAATAAGATGTTTGTCAGAAAACGAAAATAAATTATTGAATTTTAATAAGAAAACTATAGTTCAAATCTTCAACTAAATATTTTTGTGTTATTTCTGACCAATATTAAAGATACATTAATATTAACATATTATATTACTTTTATTAAAATCAGTGCCAATCAATATTTTACATTAATAGTGATATATTATAATTAATTTTATTAAAATCAGTGCCAATCGGAATATTTTTGAAGACACATTAAAGAAACAGTGAAAGAAAATTCAAATGTTAATGAAACCGAATCTGTCTTTAACTTATTTACAAGTTGTTGACTTTTATTTAATTAATAGTTTACATGTAATTAAAAAATATATGATTAATGCTTTTCAAATATAGAATTTCACTTTGTTTTGGTTAAGAAAACCAGGTGCGCCGCAAATAATGTTTATATGACATTCAATGCTATTAAGGAAGACATTTTTATTCTCTTATTGTTATACAAAACTATATTTAAAATCTTATTCATATAGAAAATTAATATACTAAATTATCATTATATTCTTTTAATATTTAAAAGAGATGACAATGTAGAATCCTCCACTTGACCAACCTTCAGGGCCACAAAAAAAGGTGTGGAACAAGTAAATATTTTAGTTTATTGATCTGCTTAGGTCCGTCCTGCTTAACCCGCAGCTCGTGTAAGTCAATGATGGATCGACTCGCATTGGCCTACATAACCCGCAATAATTTAAATTTCTAGAATTCGATGGCACCAACAAAATACATTGTGTGTGGGGCATATTGAATATTTTAGCCCGTTGATCTGCTTAGGTCTGTCCTACTTAACCCGCAACTCGTGTAGGTCAATGATTGATCGACCTGCATTGACCCACAATAACTTAAATCTCTATAATTCGATGGCACCAACAAAATAAATTGTGCGTGTTTCTTATAAACAAGTTGCTCATTATAATTTTTTTTTTCTATAATTCATCTAAAAGTAACTCTATTGTTCACATTTTTTCCTTGGTTTTAATCTAGATCAAAATAATTTTTATTTTCAAGATACTTGTACTTCAAAATTAAGAATTATAAAATTTGAATATATCTTTTTTTTTTAAGAATTAGGCTTATATATATATTTTATTTTTACTAATTTAATTAAATAAAATAGGTTATTAAAATCCTCCACCTAGATGAAAAAGAATACAAAATAAACAATTTTTCATGCTGGTCGTGGATTGGCCCGCAAATCTAGGAGCCAAATATTATACGGGACAAACTAGAAAAATTAGTCTACATTTTTTATGCAGGACAAACCAAAGAAATTAGTCCCCATTTCAAGTTGTTTATGACTGGAATTCAGTTTTATTGAGAAATGAAGTTTTAGCAATATTTTTTGTAGTTTTATAGATTTGTGTATTTATTTATAATAGCTTATTTTATTAAAAAATTATAATTTTTTTATAAACTCATGTGAATATAAATTTAAACAATATATTTAATTTAATATTTAAAATTAATAAAAATAAAAAGAATTAAAGAGTTATTAAAATAAATAAAAGAATTTAAATATATTGTAATTGTAGTAACATAAAAATTATCATAATAAAATATTATAATTATAGTTTTTTTTAAATTTAATTTTGATAAATATATATATTTATTTGGTTAAAATAATTTATATACTAAAAAATTATGTGTAATAAGTTAATAATATGATTGTATGAAAAAAAATGTCAAATATTTCGACTTACAATCATATTATATTATTTTATTTTATTTTTCTAACTTTCTACGTAAATTATTTTAATCAAAAAAAATTACATCTATCAAAATTAATTTTAAAAAAATAACCACAATTTCAATTATTTATCATAATAACTTTTCAATTACTATAATTTTAATATATTTAAATTATCTTTTTTATTATAATTATTCTTTAAATTTATTATTCCCTATTAGTTTATAAATATCAAATTAAATATATTTTTGAAATTTATATTCACATTAGTTTATAAAAAGTTAATTTTTTAATAAAGTAATTTATTATAAATAAGTATACAAATATATAAAACTATAAAAAAATGTTTTTAAAAATTTATTTTTAAAATAAATAGAATTTCAACAATAAACAACTTGAAAAATTCAAAAAAATATTATGAGAATTTAGTCATTTGTAAAAATAAATTGTGTTTGAACGATAAGAAAATATAATTTGAAAGAAAAATGGTGATAATCTACTCATTGATGAAGTTCAAACTATAATAGTAAACATAATTTATATTTTCATATACAATTTTAATCATAGATTTTGTATTATAAATTATATATTTCAAAATATATTTTATATTTTATATTTTATATTCTACATTTCAGAATATAAATTTTATATTTCAATTTACACATTCAGAAATATAAATTTGTGTCTTAGATTAAATATTTTGGAATAAATAAATATAAATAGTTAACTTTTTGGATCGTATAATCCAAAATGCCTCCAAATTACACAATACTAAAACCGAAAGTCCCAAACGAAAATGTAAATTTGAAACTTTAAAATTTATGGAGGTGCAGAATGAAACTATAAGGGTGCAGGAAGATTTTACCCATCGGTGCTCGGTGGAGGCCAGTCATTTTCTAATGAGCTCAAACAAAAGACGGGACAATCTTTGGGAGATTTCTTCCTGCACCACCAAAATTATTTTTGGACCTTCAAAATATTTTTTAAATTCCAAAAATATTATTTGAAGCAAAGCGAAATAGATTACACCCCGACGATGTTTCTGGAATGCAGACCTTGAAGCCCAGCCGGACAAATGACTTGTTCGATACACTGGCTTCTCCCTACACCTCAAATGTCTTCTTCGATACCCAATAAATTTGAAATTTCCCAAATTACCCTCAGTTAAAGAAGTAACTTTCTCTCTCCTATTTCTCACTCCTATTTATTGCACAGCCCCACCCCCAATTTTGACCTAGCTTGCCTCCTTACATCTATAATTGGCTTCTCTTCTCCCTCCTTGCCTCTCTTCTTTCCCACTTTCCTAGTAGTGCTGCTTTCCCACATCCGCAAGCATCTTGCATGCTTCTTGCTCTCACATCCGTAAGGCTTCCTTTAGGTGAGTTTTTTAAAATAGTTTTTCAATTTTTTATTAATAGACTTATCAAATAATTAAAATAAATAAATAAAAGAATTAACAAATCATTATCTTAAAAACTAAAAAAAAAAATAGAAGAAATTATAAATAAAATGTTAATAAAAAATGCACTATGAGAAAAAAAAATTAATAAATATTTGTTAAAAAAAATAAACCAATTATAGAAGTGCACATCCGGAACCTGTTTTGACATTCATTTCTTGTGTGCATTGGATGTCCAAATCTGGTTCCAACAAATACCGGATGTGGTATGTATTTCATTATTATTTTTAAATGAATTATTAGGTGGCTTTTACTGAATGTCAAATGTCGAAGTCGGTAATTATACACACCGAAAATCCACATTCGGTTGAAATTAATTTTCAGAGTTGTGAGTGTTTTCAGTGGATGTCGACATCAGGTTAAACAATATAAATATCGAATATCGACAAACCAGTACTTAATTCATTATTTCGTCAACATGCAATGTCTTTTATGTAAGCTTAGAAACAAACATTCACCCCAATAATAGTTATCCATGCAATCAAAATAAGGTGCAATGAAATTTAAATGCTCACACTAACCTTATGTGTCAAACAATAAACAATGAGAACAATGAGAAAAAGAAAGACTCCAGTGCGATAGGAGGACCACGAGAGGTTCGAACAAGTCCCACCATGCTAAGAGGTTCCAACACCAGGGACAACGGTCAACAGAACATTTCAGAAAAGTACCGTTTCAATGGAGAGCACAATATCTTTAGGGGACAGAAAAAATTTGGAGGTGCAAAAGGTTTGTATAAAGAGCACAATAGCTATTCAGAAAGGAAGAAATTTGGAGGTACAATGTGTCAGTTAAAAACATGGTTCTCAATAACTTTTTTTAATTACCTCAACTACTATGGTAGGTAAGGTTATAATGGTAATAGATACTAACATTTGAGAGTATTGAAGAAGACTTTGGAAATGAAGGGAGAAGCCCTTCGATATATCACAATTGCATCAATCTATTTTGATATTGTGCAATTTCTTCTTCTAAATTGAACTTAAAGTAAATATTGTTTTTTTCAAAAGTCAATACCAGAAAAAAAGTTAAACAAAGTGGTAAAATAAATAAAAAATAATAATTTCTTAATTTCTTAATTTCTTTATAATGCACTTACAATTCATTGAGTATTTCAAATCTAAAAGTTGTATATTAAAATATAAGGAGGAGATGCATTAAAGTAATGTTTCTTTTTATGTTCCTTATATTATATTTTATTTTAAAAATATTTTCTGAATTATATTTCATAAGACAAGGTGTCTAAATTACATAATAAGAGATATATATCTCTACTTCCTTTATGGTAAGTGTGACAGCCAACCATCTTTATTGATGAATTCTCGAACGGAAAAATGTTTGTAAAAATCTGTTTCTGTCAAATTCTTTTCCCAAGGAACACGTTGAGAAGTACTGGAACCTGGTCCTATACATTCAATTTCAGAGTAGAAAAGACAAGTCCTGCATAAATATTTTCACAATTTGTAGAATATGCATTAGCATAAGTTTAAGATAAAGTTGATTAATATGATGTTAAAGGAATAGATAGATCATACACGTCGTCTTTGGCATTCCAAGCATCCCATCCTACAGGCCGAACCACACTACTAAGGTTCATTTTATAAAATATAACCCTAGAGCAATGACGATACCCTCTTCCCAATAATGAGTCTTCATTACCACTACCTATCACAGAACCTCCTTCAAACACAAAACCAGATGGATCACTACTTACATTGCGTGCTTGTGCTGTTATGCAACCCAAAGAAGTTACATTCAACACACAATCCTATTATACATTTAATTAATTAGTTAATCATTGTGTATGATATAAAAGTCTTTGATGATAAAGAGAAAATTGAACAATCTAATTTGCATAGCTTAATTTATTACATATTAAGTACCTTATAGTAGGATTGTCCATCACCAAATATGAAGTCCACAGCACCTTCAATCATGCAATTTTTGAAATAATGACGACCTAATTCATCCCAAAGAGTATCTTGAAACCCGATAAACTTACATTTATAAAAGGCGCATTTGTCTCCAGATATTCTTGCCGCCAACGATGGAGTCCTTATTCCATAACTTTTCCTATGTCTTCGCAAATTCTCTAATATTTTCAAACCGTACGAGTTCTGAAGAAAAAAAAGAAGAAGAAAGACATCATAAATATTAGAATTCAATAACAAGAATTTTCAAATGTTTAATGTTTATGGTGAGACATAATATTTGTTGTTCGGATTATGTGTATCTTTCATGTAATGATATTATTATAATAACACATGATATTGATTGTGTCATATCTTGTTTGTATTAACAAGTCAACTTTGATTCATGATATGCTATTTTATTTATGACACATGACATTATTTTATCATTGTTATGATCTATTTAATTGAAACAAGTATAACAATTCATTTTCAAGAAAAAGATACACAAATAATGTTCAAACCAATGAGATAAATGAAGAAAAGGCCATTAAAATTTTGTTTTAGAGATTTTATTAGCAATTAAAATTTATTAAAACCTATAAAAATAAAAGAAAGCATGTGTTAAAAAATGGTTCAATAACATTTTTTTAAGTATATTAATCACATTTCTCTTAGGTTTTCATTCGTTTAAGAACTTTATTTATTATAATATGAACAATCACAACTCCAACATGACAAATTTCAAATGAAAAGTAATTTTTTCTATAAATTAAGATATAAAATTGATGAAAGAAAAAGTGATAATTAAGAAAATAAACCAATTTACTTGATTGACCAATGTTAAATATTTAATCACCTCAATTTATGTAAAACTATAGTAAAATCACTTGTCAATTTCTCTTAAGAAAAAGTCACTTACTTTTTGTGGATAGTGCTAAATACTCGACGGATAATATTCATCAATGAAAATGGAAGTGTATTTATAAATGACAAATAAAATCAACTCGTCTATGTGGATATTATCCGAACTCGTCCTCGTTTTGACGGAAAATTTCTACATTGATTGAGTATGAGGAATTTCCGACTTTTTCAATTGAGTATGAGGATGGATATCAGGATGTACATATCTCTGCCATATCTTCATCCCAGTTTAAATTATTAAAATATTCACAATTAATTAAGTAACCCTACATATATATATATATATATATATATATATATATATTATATATTTTTTTTTTTTTTTTCTTTTAATTATTTGGTTTGTCACGAAAGTCATTCGCATTTCCAATATATTTTTCATCTTATCATAACTTTTATGTAATTATGTCAAAATGATGTATGTCAATTAAAAAAAATTAATGTCTCACATTTGAATATTTCTATTATGTTTTAATATTTTTATTTATTGTCTATTTTTATTTCACATGAGAATGTTTAATACTCTCAAAGTGTTTAATAGCATAAATCTTTCATTTATTAAGTAATATAAAAAAATCTTTACTTATTATTATTCATTTTTGTTTCATTTAAAGAACTCTTTTGTCTCGCTAAAACAATTTTCGTTATTTCTGAACCATTGAGTATATATGTTGATATTTGAAAAGTTTTCTTAGATCTCCAAGGTATTTTTCTCTTACCATACCCTTAATTGTACATTTGTTTTTCTTTGTGCATTTCTTTCAATAGTCTCTCAAATTGTTTCTAAGACACACATTTGTTAATTTTTTAATATTTTTCTTTGTTGTTCATTTTCATCATGTAAAATAATATTTCGATATATTTTATTTAAAAAAATTTTATTTTCTAACTCATTATCAATCATACTATAATTTTTTCATTATAATTGTATAAATAACTTTTATTTACTATAATATAAAAATTTAATGTATTTGCCATGAATATTTTTTATAACCATCCAACATATATTGAAGTTCAAAAGATACAAGATTTATGTCAAAATTTTATTATTATGTTTATTATTTGTTCTTTGTCATTTTGATCAAGTGATGTATTATAACTTTTATTAGTGTATAAAAAAGATATTCATTAGAATTTAAAAAATTGAAGTAAACAAACATTTAAAATATATTTTAATTTGAATATTTGTTTTCCTTTTATGTTTTTTTAACAATATTTTTAAATTTTATCAACTATATTTGCAAATTTAACAATATTTGATATCGAAGAAATAATCATCCTCCTAATATTGAGTATTTGATAATATTATGTTTTCTTTACCATAATTTTTTATTATTTTATAAAAATTAATTAAAATTAATATTGGAGTACTAAGAAAACGGGTACGGGTATGAGTACAAGATTATACTCGTTATCCGTTGGAGATGTGGATGAGACAAAAGTTTGATACCCATTAAATTTAGGCATGGGGATAATGATGAATTTTTTCTACGGATGATGGGTATAAAATAACGAAACTTGTCCCTGTCCTGTCCCCGTTGCTATCCCTAAGTGTATTGAACATGTCTATACCTCAATTTATGCAAAAATATAGTCAAACACCCGTTAATTTCTCTTAATAAAGTTATTTGTGTTCCTTTGTAAATATGATAAATACTTTATGGATAATATTCATGAGTGAAAATGAGTGTTTTGAAGATGTATATACCTGAAAAGTAATATCTGATGCAACAAGATTGTTTGAAAAGGAAGAGAATGTGGAACTAGTAGTTATTTCCGAGTAGTCATCGTATGTAATGGTGGTAACATCTGCACCTTGGCCTTTGATAAAGATGCATGGCTTATCCACTGGGATGTTAACCTTCTCTCTACACACAACATGATTAGTTTCTCTCTACTTATTTTAGTATAAATTAACCATACAAAATACTAATTTATATTGGAAAAAATCCAGTAACATACTTGTATATTCCAGCATTTATCTGAATTTTCACCCATTTGGGGTTGCTCGTTGGTATTGAATCAATGGCAGCTTGAATTGATGTGAAATTTGGTGATGTGTTGGATTTATCAACCACGATTGTGCTTGAAAATTCAGGGCCACCACAATCTACTGCTGTACAAATCCCCGAAGAAGAAATAAGAATGACAACGATACAAAGAATGATCTCTCTGGTAAGTAACTCCATACTCCAAAATGTTCAATCAATTGATACAATTCAGCAATGCTTGTTGCAATTGTATATATAAACGTTTAAGAATTGGAATCATTACTTTTAACTGTGTAGTCATTTAATGCTTATTAAATAAGATATTTGTCACAATGCGAAAATTATTTAATGAAATTGAATGACAAAACTAGTCCATATCTTCTTTAGAATTTGTTGGTATTATCGTCCACTCAACATTAAAAAAAACATCGATATATTCTAATTTTTTTAATATATTTTAAAAATACACTATAGAAATAATATAGAAAATTGATCATAGAATCCAAATTCTGAAAAATAGAAGAAACCCTCTCTTTAATTTATTTATAAGTAGTTGACTTTATTTAATAATAATTTACTACAAATAATAAAAATATTATTATTATTGGTTTTCGAGTGAATATTCACCACCAAAGTCTCACATAGGACTATCTCTTGATCTAACGCAGAGGTGAAAAAATCTTTAAGCGACACGAAAACTTTACTCTAAGAAGGAGAATATGATATATGACTATCTCCTGAACATATATAAAAAGAACTTGTGGAAAATCTTTTAGCATTAAAAGGACATGAATATTATAGAATTAAAAAATAATTTATATAATTAAATTTATTAATCAAATTTAATTATGTAAATGATCCACTTTTTTATATTATCTTTTGATATATTTTATATTTTGGATACTTTTGATATCTTTGTTATCTTTTGATATTTTTATTTGTCTTTTGATATTTTGAATACCTTTTAATATTTAAAAAAAACACACAATAGTACTCTAAAAATTGTATGAAAATTTGCATTTTTTGTTCAAAAATTTGTACTTACACTTTGAGTGATAAGTTCAAAATTTGTACTTGTGAAATACTTTTGAAAGTACTTTTGAAAATTTGTATTTATGAAAGTACTTACACTTGTGAAGTTCTTTAAATACTTTTAAAATTTTATACTTGTGAAGTACTTTGAGTAATAAGTACTTTTGAAAAATTGTACTTATGAAGAATTTATGAATCGTACACGATTATATTATGATTTATGTTATTAAAGAATTTGATTACTATTTTTCAAATATACAATATTAGTATTGGTTATGAAAATTTGCAAATAATGTTATATGTCATTTAATGCTATTAATGAGGACAACTTTATGGTCTTTGTAATATACAAATTTATATTTAAAATCTTATAAAAGTTTATTATTATATTTCCATATGCATCCTTATTGTTATGATATAAATTTATAATTATTGATGCTAATAAGTTTGTAAATCATAATAATATATAAATATTTTCTATTTACTAAATAAAATTTTAGTCAAAGTGTAAGTCTTGCAAAACTTTTTAATTGAAGAAAAATAACAAAGTAAAGTAATACATTCCAGCAACCTAACATTTTATTATTTCGGATTTCATTTCCCCGAACACATTAAAACAAACTTGGAAAACCTTTTCTGGATGTGACATCCTAGTTAAATATTACTAATTAAAATAATTAAAATAGATAACAACTATAAAATTGTATTTATGATAATTCTTTTTTTTAAAATATAGGAAAATTTGTTTTATTTTTATATCGCAATAATCGAAAATTCACATATATAATTGTCGATTACAAAATACGAGTGTGGTAAGATAAATGTTTACAAAATGTTTAAAAATAAAAAAGGAAAACATCATAAAGATTGTTCCCAAGCTAGCCCCTCTCTAGATCTATGTCTCACCAGCACCACCTGCAACATCATATGCTCTCATGTAGAGATGGCAAATACACCCGCTCCCGTGGATATTGCTTGAACCCGTCCCCGTTTTGACGGGAAATCCCCGCATTGACTGGGTTTGGGTATGGGGAATCCCTGATTTTTCAATTGAGTATGGGAATGTACATATCCCCGCCATAATACCCGTTCCCGCCATATCTCCGTTCTCGTTTGAATTATTAAATTATTCACACAAGTAACCATACTCTTTATTTCTTTTAATTATTTGGTTTGTCATGAAACGCATTCGCATCTCCAATATATTTTTCATCTTATCATAACCTTTATATAATTATGTTAAAATGATGTATATCAATTAAAAACTTTTTATGTCTCATATTTGAATATTTCTATTATTTTTTTAATATTTTTATTTATTGTATATTTTTCTTTCACATGAGTATCTTTAATACTCTCAATTTAAGTGTTTAATAGCATAAACATTTCACTTACTAGGTAATATTTATTTTTTTACTTATTATTATTAATTTTTGTTTTATTTAAAAAACTCTTTTGTTTCGCTAAAACAATTTTTGTTATTTCTTAACCATTAAGTATATATATTGATATTTAAAAAGTTTTCTTAGATCTCTAAGGTATTTTTCATCTTATCATACTCTTAATTATACATTTATTTTCCTTCGTGCGCTTTCTTTCAATAGTCTTTCAATTTTTTTCTCAGACACACATTTGTTAATTTTTTAATATTTTTACTTGTTGTTTATGTTCATCATGTACAATACTATTTCGATATATTTTATCTAATTTATTTTCTAACTCATTATCAATCATACTGTAACTTTTTCACTATAATTGTATAAATAACTTTTATTTACTATAATATAAAAATTGAATGTAATTGCCATGAATTTTTTTTTATCACCATTTAACATATATTAGAGTTCAAAAGATACAAGATCTATGTCAACATTTTATTATTATGTTTATTATTTGTTCTTTGCGTCATTTTGATAATGTGATTTATTATCATTTTTATTAGTGCATAAAAAAGATATTCATTAGAATTTAAAAAATTAAAGTAAACAAACATTTAAAATATATTTTAATTTGAATATTTGTTTTCCTTTTATATTTTTTTAAAAATATTTTTAAATTTTATCAACTAGGTTTCATTAATGTTTGTAGTTTACAAATTTAATAAATATTTTGGTTCTCATAAAATTTTATTTGGTATTCTAATCTAAAATGTAAACAATTATAATTTATTTCAAAGTATTTGATAGAAACAACCATCCTCCTAATATTGAATATTTGATAATATTATGTTTCCTTTACTGTAATTTTTTATTATTTTATAAAAATTAATTAAAATTAATATTAAAATAGTGAGAAACGGGTATGGGTATGAGATTATACCCGGTGGGGATGGGGATGAGACAAAAGTTTAATACCCGTTGGGTTTGGGTATGGTGATGTGGATGAATTTTTTCTACGGGGATGGGTATGGGATAGCGAAACTCGTCCCCGCCCCGCCCCGTTGTCATCCCTACTCCCGTGTAACAAATTACATGATCATCGTCAAATACAAACAGATAGGTTGAGCTAACAAATAAACATATAGACAATTCAAATATATATGAGTACACCCATCAAAGGAACTCTATCCTTTGATTCCGTACCACATGGTCACCACCATGTTATCCATGTTCTACATATTTAGATGATAACCTCAAGATACTCTTTCCTGCCTACAAGCCACAACTTGTAGAACACGCGTGGGAAACTTGTTACGGACCACACTCCGTAACACCAAGTGAAGTTTCCAATATGAACCATAGTTCATATTCGTCCCAAGACTACCAAACTTGCACACTCACACCGGCAACACTCGTCAATCCGAGCCACAACTCAAGGAATGCTCGTGTTCATCCACCATCCCGAGCCACAACTCAAAGGAGGTCATTCCGAGTCACAACTCAAGGAATACCACAACAAAGTCCCCTTCTTAAGGTGTCCTCAAAGTTTCGTAGACCACGTACTTCCAAAGAACAAGTCACAAGTCGTGTAAAACTCTAAGTCTCATTATGCAACTGCAACATTAATTATTTTTTGTATTTTTTTTTTCCAAATAAATGTTACCATATTTTTAAAAATTAGTTAAACAAAATTGAGTATTAAAAGTATGTAAAATTAAACTATTTAAGGAAATGATTGATAGAAACGTGATAAAGAAAAATATTACTCATATCATATATTACTTAAATTTAAAAAAATAATCCATACTCCACTGTATATACTAAATTATATAAAAAATATTTATTAATATTTCAAATACATGTATTATTTCTTTAATCTTATTGGTAATATTTTTTTATTTTTGTTATTGTGGAGCCTAATTTCTTTATACTAAAATTATACAAAATTTATTTTGATATCATTTAATCAGGTTAGATAAACATGATTTTTTATTGTGTATATTAATTATGAATAGTTAGAACTAATTTCTTATAAATTTTTCATAGGTTATCTCCGGCTTTTTACAATTTCAGACAATATTTTTAAAACATAATTAAAATATTTAAAAACAATACGAACATAGGTAGTTGGATTTTTCAACGAAATATTATGTTTTAAAACATGATTTGTAATAAAAAAAACTATATTTTAAAATACAATTTTTTCCAACTTATTGAAGTCTTATACTTAAACATGGGTTCAACTAAAAATAAGCGGTTTTTGGAGTGCTATTTCATTTTTTTTTTCAAAAGAAACCTTATTTAAAACATGATTTCAAAATTATATTTTTAAATGTAATAACATCTCGATTAAAATCCGTATGTAGGACCTGATTTACTCGTATTTTATATAATTTTTATAAGTTGTCAATTTTTTAAGTTTTTTTTTTTATTAATCTTAAAAGGTAAAAAAGCCACTTTTATCTTGATTAATAGAAAACATGCTAAGATTTGGTAAATTATATTAACTTAAATATTAAATATATATTTTGTTTAAAACTATTTAAAATCTACACCTAAAGTATGGGTAGAAAATTATATTAATATATAACATGTACGAATATTTTGTAAACATAAATATACTCTCATACTACAGTATCCTGTCGTGTCCTTAAGTTATGGATAATATAGTGAATTTACTTTTTTTCCTTGAACAAGATATCCTTAATAACTTAATCTATTATTTTTCTTTGCTTTATATATATTGTGTTTTCTTTGGCTGTAGTTAGGTCGATTCATAATTAAAATATGTTTTTCTTTCCAACTTGAAATTCTGAGTATTAAAGAAGACACAACTTTTAAAAAACATTGCCGATAAATGAAAAAGATTTCAAATTATAAAAATTCAGCATGATTTTCAAATCAGGGTTTAAGCATAATCGACCTCAGGAACTAAAAATTTCAACTTTTTATACCAAACCCAAAAACTATCTCTAGACCATCATTGTTGCCAGCAACGTTAACATTTATATATTTAAAACTAGATGACCAAAAAACCTTTTTTTTGTATATTTTTTAGTAGAACCAAAACCCGAAATAGAAACAGTAAAATGCACCAAAATCGTATTTATCCATTGGAATTTTGATGAGGGAAAAAATTTGAACGCCACGTACTGCGTGCAGCTGTCGCAAAGGCATAACTTAAGGTCTTCTCCATGCTCATTTGAAGTAGTTGGGGTTAGTGTTTGTTTCACCTTTAGCTTCGTTGTTGCCTCCTCAAACATGGAGAAGAAAGAGGAGATAACGCTTCCATTGCCATCCGAGACCCATTTCAAGAACCTTCCTAATGTTTCCTCCACCGCAATGCCTGCTGGGTCCCACAAAGGACACTGTTCTCCGGGTGATGACTCCGACAGCTTCTATGATAAACTCGTTGAGTTGTTGGAGTCTTCTGGACTCACTCTCATGTGAGTGGTTTACTGTTTATGTAAAACCAAAACTTCACTCACTCAACCACATTCTATCTGCCTCTTGTTTTTATATATCCTTAACGTGCTTCCCATTTTGCGTTTTGTTTCTCTGATGGGGTGGTGAAACCCTCAAATCATATTCCTTTTTAGCTGTTGTTTGGTTAGGTGCATTGCATGCAAAGAAAGTTCACTTCTTTTTTAGTGGGTGCTTCCTGTTTGGCCAGTTTGAGCTCTCAACTTTTCATGATTGTTCTCATGAACAGAAACAGACACCACCTCTGTAATTTAAAATTATTATCTGTTTTTGTCTCAATCTGGGTCTGTAAAATGTTAGTTGTTGTTTTTCTTACAGTTGTTCTTTCTCTCATTTTTTTAGTTCAACATGAAATTTTGTAATTTAATGGGGGAGGGTGATGTGAAATATGAAAGGTTTGAACAATAACGCTCTTCTCCAATTCTACTTGGCAGTTTCAATGTTCGAGAAACACTGCTGGACTTGTACCTCTTTTACTTGGAGGTGACAAGAAGAGGAGGATATCACCAGGTATATATATATATATACATTGCATTGCCCTGTGGAAGTGTGGTCCAAATTGACATCATCAGGATATTTAGTTGTTTTCGTATGTTGTTTTGTCAGTATTGGAGCTTCTCTGTGCATTTCAGTAATGACAGTATATCTTTGCATGAATTTGTCTCTAATGTAATACCATGTCATTAATGTCATGGATATTGTCTTAAATGTTTTGAGGTTGGTCGAGAAAAGAAGTGGGGTGAAGTTGTGATTGCCCTGAAATTGGAAGGGAATAGTGTGAAGCTATGTGCTCAAGTTGAAAGGCTTTACTCACATCTTCTCTACCAGTTTGAGCAATTGTACTTCTACAGGCGTCCTGAAAAGCTAGCTTTCCGATCTGCCACCAACAAAGGTTACCCCAATAGCTCTATTGTTGTTTGTCATTTAAGTAGATGTAAGACAAATTCAATCTGCCACTTCACCACAAGTTTGATATATGGAATGTTCTTGGCAGTTTCTACACAAGACATTTCAGAAACTTTTTTTTTTTTATTTGATGTTTTTGCTACACTTTGGTTTTTGGCTTACTGATTAACCTTAAAGGATCTTTAGAAGAAGGTCCTATTAGGAAGAAGAGGATTTCAACTGCGAGTGTGCCTCATATGGTGGATAGTAACGATGGTGAGAAGGCCACTGAAGTGTCCAAGCAATACTCTTGCCACATGACAGGTTTGTTGGTTGGGTAAAATCTTTCTAGGTAACAACACATTGGTCTCTTGTGACTTCGGAGATGCTTATGCTATGATTTTTGTTCCAACTTAGCAGGGACTGGGTATGTGGAGCAGCCTGTGGTTTTACCAACACCTCCGAAAGAAAAGAAGAAACGGCGAGGTGCCCCGGTGGGAAGAAAAACTGCGTATCAGATATTCCTCAAGCACGAATGTGCTCGGTTGAAAACTTGCAATCAGGTCTTAGATGGAAAAATCCTGAGTATGGCTATTCATTCATGGAGGACCATGTCTGAAATTGAGAAACAGGTATGTAAAAGTTGGCACAGCAGAAAAATAGTACAGTACAGAGAATCTAAATTTGCTTAGTATCTATCTATTCTTGAATGAAAAATTCCATTTCTGATTACAACTTTTCATGCAGCCATATGTGGAGGAAAGCAAGAAGAACAAAGAAGAAATTAAGGAAGCAATGGTTAGACGCAGTACACAGCAGAGCAGCCAAGAGAGCAGGGAAGAGAAGTGGTCTAGTATTTGTGGTGATTACCATGTAACTTTGCAACCTGAAGCAGGTGTAGCTCTTAAAGTGACTGAAAAAGCACCAATGGATCCTTCATTTCAGATGGATTGGGATGGTAATTGTCCACTTGATTTTGCAACTAGGGAATCTGAGTAACTCCACTAGTGTAGTAGTAGATGGGTTTTTTCTGCTCTGAGACCATGTCTATGGATTCAGCAGTTCTCTCTTTAGAGTGACTCGGTCCTTGCTGCAATGTATATATATATATATATATATATATATATATATATATATATATATCCATGGTTTTGAAACAGCTTAAATGGGCCTGTAATAGTTGCGTAAAATAGCATCTTCTCTTGACACTAGAAAACTATGTAGATATATGTAGCAAAGTCTTTTATGGTTATGTTGGTGTAACTCCTAATTGCAATGAAGCTTTAATTCCTCTATGTTTCGGATTCTGATTTAACAAATCTCTTTCTCATTCAAATTTCACATTGTATTTATAGGCTTATAAAGTATTCAGATTGTTTGAAATAATCGGAAAGGTTTAATTAACTTCAAAAACAGTTAGAAAATTAAGTTGTCGAACAAGCAACAGGACAAATTAGTTCTGAGTTTGAATGACTGAGTGGGAATTATGAGCGGATAAAGAGAACTAAAAAGAAAAAAGAAGTGGGGTGTATGTTAGTAAAAGAGGGTGTATTTAGTATTAACTTTCTATATTTGGCAAAAAGGGCCTGTAAGGCCGAGTAAAGTCTGATATAAAGAAGAGAAGGGATTGTTAAGTCAAGTTTAAGAAAAATAATTTATTTTTTAATAAAATGTTTCTTTTCAATTAAACTGTTTTCTTTTTCACTTTTGTAATTACGACAGACAAGCCTACAAATATATAAAAGACATACAAAAGTTCTAGTAAAAATTAAAAAAAAATAAAATTAACAGATTGTGGATGAACTTTAGGTGTCATGAACTTATTTAAATATTAGTATCGATATAGCGAAAAGAGATATTCAAATATTATGAATTTATTTTAAATTATTATATTAAGGCATAAATTAATGATAAAAAAAATAAATTTGGTATTTGTATGTCTCTGACAAAATTCTGATAATAAGAACAAGAAAAATCATATTGATTCTAATAACAAGTCTTGCTTCAATAATTTAGTTCAAGACTTTTTTGTATTTCGTATTGGCTTGATATTGAATTTGTAAATACAGGTAATGAAATAAAAATTCAAGTTCTTATGATATCGATATGACGATTTTATTTTTTGTTAAAAAAAAACGGTATATATCATAACAATTTTATCTGTAAAACTATCCTAATTCCTAACGATTTCATCCTATTTTTAAAAAAAACATAAATCAATCCATATTTATAATTTTCATTTCAAATCAATTTCAAATAAAAAAAGCCCTAATTCAACAAGTAAAATTAGTATTTCTACCAGAGTTTCAAAATTTTGCAACATTATTTTCCTACAAGTTGTTGAGAACCCTGTGTAAATCACTAAGCTTGAAAACAAATAATAGAAATGCAATCACAGAATCATATTAATAAATAAGAGGAACTGATACATTGAATCAAAATATAACTAAGCTCTCTGAGGACACGTGAATGTGACTAAGCACGTGTACTAGGTCAACATAAAAATCTCATCATAAACATTCATAGTGCTGTAGTTTTTGTGACCTAGTAGTGTTCTTCGTAGTTGTTACCCTATATCTATCTTGTGATCTACCTTCTAGAACAAAATTAATGTGGGTCTGCCACATGTGAAAAACGACCTCAGTTTGCAACTACCTTAAGAAGTGCATTAATGGATAATCCATAAATATCGAATTCAATAATTAACTAAAAATAAAATATTTTTTTTTAAAAAGTTAATATAATATGTTTCACAAATACTGAAAAAAAAAATTACATCAACTATTGATAATACTTTCATCATAATCCTCTTCTCACATGGCTAACTTTTCCATTCATTATCTTATGGGCCATCGTGTTCATTTATAAAAATCTATAAAAATTCAAAATTACTTTTATGTATCTAACAAACAAACACCACCCTTTTCACTTATAAAGTAAGGTAATTAAGAATCTTGAGATACTTTCATCATCCTCTTTTATTATCAATTTGGATTACTTATGAACTAAGTATGCGTTTGGTTTACAATTTGAAAATTAATTTAAACTAACTTCATTATACAATTGATTTTAGTCAAAAGTGTGTCTGATAGTAGATAGATTTACGTTTTAAAAGTGTTTTGACGGAAAAGTGATTTTGAAATAACAAATGTTGTTAAAGAATATCAAATGAGATTTCACTTCAGCACAGTGACAAAACATTGTTTTTTTTTTTTTTTTTCTGGATAGAGAACAAGTCGTAACTTTGACGTAAGTACAATTTGATTATATATAGAATGAAACACACACTTTAACATAGATTTGAAAGCACGTTTATTGTTTGAGACGTGGTTCTACTACATGTGTTAAACATCTATGAAAACATTCTAGAAACACTTGACTTTCATAAACGCAGATTTAACATATATCTTAGCGTATAAACAAAACAAGCTCTACAAATCAACAGCAGACACAAAATTTGGCCAAATATATTGATATCTTTTTTTATTATTATTATAATAACTAAAATGAGTTCTTTTGTTCTAAAAATGAATTGACACTGTTGTAGAAAAGTCACACGCCTACCATTTTTGACAAATGCTTCTCATCACTTCATATATCTTTATGAACTAACTAAATTATGCAAACACATGTATGGTTTTTTACATCATTCCATCTCACATCATTAGTCATACATGGACATGTGTTTTTGGCAACCTCACATCACTTCACTTCACACAGAATATGGTATTAGTTGAAGGTGAAGAATGAGTATGAAAATGATCATAAAGAAGTGAGAAAGTTATATAATTTTTTAGAATGAGAGAAAAAGAAAAAAAGAAGGATTATGAAAAAGCCAAATGTAATTTTTTTTTTACATTTTTTCTCTTTTCTTTTTCAGTTTCTACTCTCTTTTTTTAAACGTTTAAATATATTTTTTTCTCAAAATATTATAAAAATTATGTTTTGTTGTTAAATAAAATTACATATTATTTTGTCTTTATATTTATGAAAAGTGTGATTGGTTGGAGTGTTTTATTTATAATAGAGTTGTGAAAATGCGTAACCTCAATCCAATCCGGCTCACTTTTTAGTGAGCCAAAAAAATTTGAATTCGGTTCGGCCCACCATGGGTTGGTGAGTTAAACGGGTTGATTCACGAGTTTACTTAATTAAAAAAAATACAATTATTTTTATTTTTTTCAGTCAAAACTAAATTATAATTCTAATTAAAATCTAAATAAATTTTAATGCAATCCAAATACAAACCAAAATAAAAAAAGTACAAAGTATTTATGTGTTAGCTAAAAAAACAACCTAACTTGATTCAAATGTAAAATCTAACTTAATAAAAACTCTTGTGTGACCCTTTTATCTACGGGTTGGCTCACCAACCCGGGTGAGCCGGATTCTAGATAAACCGGATCAAAAATCAACCTGTATTAAAATTTATAAAAAAGTTTCAACCTAACCTTGTGACTCGCGAGTTCCAACCCATTTTTACAGCTCTACTCTATAACATATGAAGTTTCATAATTAACACATATCATCATTGAGTAGAGATTATGCTTTACATTATATACACAAATAATATAGTATATAATTTAGCTTTAAGATGAAACACAATTTTTAAAAATAATTTAATGATACAAAATATGTTTAACTCAAATATATATATATATATATATATATATATATATATATATATATATATATATATATATATCACTGTCAAATACGAATTTATATATGAGAATTTTCAAGCAATTAATTCATTATCTAAACAATAATTATGCAACTACTTATTTTGTTTTCAAAGAATTCACGGAAAAAAATTAATTGAGACAGTTCTTCAACTCCTTATTGTGTTTCAAAAAAAGAAAATGACACCTTTGTTCAGACAATTCTATGCAGTGTGTTATTATTATTATTATTTTCTTGTTTTATATATTAAGGAGCGAAAACAACCAGAACATTTTTGTCAACTCTCACTTTTAATTAGAAAGGTAACAAAACCATATCTACCACATTTATTGGCCAGTTTAAATTACAAAATAAATTTAATTGAGAAAACTTATCAACGCTCAATTTAAAATGGTCACTTTATTTAGTTGAGCAAGCTTGATACCATGCTCTATAAATGTTATCATATTCATTTCTCTTTCATAAATAAAAGGACAATTAGATAGGACAGTTTGTCAACTCTCCTAAAAATGGCCAATTGACAAAATTTATATTTTTTTTATTGGATATGAAATAAAATAAACAATAAATAATTAGGAAGGATAAAATTATAAAAAAAAAAAGTTAAAAGATATAATGTTTGAACCAATAGACTTAAATAAGTTTTTGATCCAATTTTAGTTAAAGAATCTTAAATTATTCATCCATATTTTATTTTTCTCAATTAAATTTCAAATTTTTAAAAATTGATCTAATTTTGTCATTTTTGTTAGCACATATTGTCCCACCACCTTTAAAAAAATATCACATGTCGGTTCGTATTTTATTTATTTATTTATTTTTATTTAAATTTAAATTTTTAATTTTTAATTTTGTAAAAAAAATTACGTATCAAGTCAGTATCGTATCACGTAACAGACGATGGTGTAATGTGACAACAAGAATGTTACATATCAATATCAAAGTCAAGTATCATTGTCTTAATTTTAATTTCTTCCATGTATTTCTTTTAATTATTTAGATGGTTCCCACTTTAATTTCACCGTATCAACTTGGTCCCCGCTTTTAAAAAACTTTCAATTGCGTCTCAACTTTTGTACAAGTGCCTCAATTAGGTTTCTTTCAGGAAAAAATTACTAACGACATATCACGTCTCAATATGTAGCTTTTTAAATTTTTAATATTTTTTTTAATTTAATTTTTTTTTTTTGCAATAAGTTTTTGTTGTCACATGTCTGGTGTGACACATGACACTGTTGGAGCTACATGGCAAGACAATGTCAGGTGTCAATGTCACAACCAAATATCATATTCTTGATTTCAATTCAATCATTATATATGTATCTTTGGTTCAATTTAGTCCTTACTTATGTCTTTTTTATTCAATTTTGTCCCACATTTTTTTTAACATACAACAATATTATCTCTCTCCAATTCCAATTTTGAGACCAAATTTATTATTTGTATAAATATTATACTGATATTTTTTTATTAAAAATGACTTCTTAACGTATTACATTATTTTATATTACTAACCCATGTTTTGTTAATCATTTTTTTTGTAAAACTATTTATACTTAATTAGTTTTAGTTTTATAAAAAAAATGGATTAAAAAAACATTTTAATTATTAAAAAAAGGGGGCAAAATTGAATTATAAATACATATGTAGGAACTAAATTGAATTAAAGAGACATATATAAGAATTAAATTAAAATCAAACAATTATGCATGATAGTAATACTAACACGTGACATTACCCTGCCATGTGGTATTATTAGTGTCACGTGTCACACCAAGGACCAGACATATGGCAACAAAATATTTTGCAAGAAAAAATTAACAATTTAAAAATATTTAAAAAAAAAATATTGACTTGTGTCATTCGTTAAAGTTGTTAATATTTTATTTTATTTTTTTCTGAAAGAACATAATTTAGGCATTTTTTCAAAGGTTGGGACCGAGTTGATACTCTTTCAAAGATGTGAACATAATTTACACACTTCCACCAAAGTGGGGACCATTCAAGTAATTAAGTTTATACTTAAATAAGTTTTTCATTCCACTTTTGTTAGAAAATCTCAAATTATTCTCCCAACTTTTATTTTTCGCAATTAAATTTCAATTTTCAAAAAATTGATCTAATTTTATCATTTTCGTTACATACTATATTAACAACGCTAAAGATATGTCACATGTCATTTCGTAATTTTTTTAATTTTTTAATTTTTTACTTTGATTTTTTTTTAATTTTGTAAAAAAAGTTTTCATGTAAAGTCAGTGTGTTAGTCATGTGATAGTGACGGTGTGTTGTGGTAACAATAGTGTCACATATCAGTGTTAGTGTCAAGTATCATTGTCTTATTTTCAATCTCTTCTCTATATTTGTTATTTTGGTTCAATCCAATTTCATTTTTTTAAATTGAGCAATTTGATCCCTTTCTAAATTGAGATCAACTTTAATTTTTATATAAATACTATTTGAATTTTTTTTTTCTTAAAATTTACATTTTTCTTAAAATTTTTAGAATTATTTTTAAACTAACTCTATTAAAACAAATTTTAACAAAAATAAGTTAATTTAAAATTATATTTTACATTGAATTCTTTTTATTTTAAATTTATTTGTATTGATATTTTATAACATCATACTTTAATGTTGTTTTTTATTTTAACTTTTTTACAAAATGTATAAAAAAATAAAAATAAAATAAAAAAATTTAACAAAATATAATAAAAGAATGGTGTGTTTAGATGAGGCAATTCAAGAGAGTAATTCATTTATTTTGAGAATTTGAAATTCTTTGTAATGAAATGTTTTGTTTGGATAGAGAAATTAAAAATCATTTAAAATGCATGCATTTTTTTTGAAGTATTTCAATTAGCTAAATTAGAAGAAATTCAAATACCCTCAAAATAGGTGGAATTTGAAATTCTTCTCACTCAATCTAACACGTTGGGATGAGCCAGAAGACCCGGGTGGGCCCAACGACCCAGACAGATCGGATTGGCCCGACGACACAAATGAGTCAAGCGGGCCCGACGACCCATACGGGCCGAGCGGACCTGACAATCCAGATGTGTCGAACGAGCCCGACGAGCCAGATGTACCGAGTTGACTCGATGCTACAAACAGGTCATTTGGGCTAGACAAATCGAACATACCGAGCTGGCTGGACGACACAAACACGTCTGGTGTGTCCGACAACCTAAACGGGCCGGTCGAACCCAATGACCCATCATGGAGGTCAGTCGGGCTTGGTGACATAGACATACCCGACCGGCCTCGACGATTTAGATGGGCCCGACTACCCCGACGAGCCCGACGACCTCGACGACCTAGCAGGGTCGAGTTGGGCCAAGTCGACGAACTTGACGAGCATGATCGATCCATATGGGCTGTCAAGTTGGTCTGACCTTTTTGGATCGTTGGGCCGACCTAGTCCGTTTAGGTTTCCTTGTCGGCCATGTACGTTTGGGTCGTCGGGTCGAATCAGCTCAGTTGGGTAGTCAGATCAGCCTTACCTATCGGGGTCATCGAGCCCATTTCCAAATTTATCATGAACTCAAAACATAATTAAGCCTAAAATAAATATTGTTAAAATAAAATTTTATCTCACAAGAAATTCAAATTTTTATCCAAACAAAAAATTGAAATGTAAGGTATTTTAATTTCTTTATTCAAACAAATTATTTGGAAAAATGAAGGGATTTTAATTGCAAGCAATTCAAATAGAGTGCATTTCAATTTCTAAATATTGTTGAAATGTTTCATCCAAATACAATGTTAACATCATGCTAATGAAAATGTCAAATTAAATCAATTTTAAACAAACTGAAATTAAATTGAGAAAAATAAAAATTAAGCATCATTCTAAAATTCTCTAATAAAAGTGGGGACCAAAATCCTATTTAATTCAACAATGAAGGAAATAAGTAGAATAAATTATCTTTATTTATTTGAATAAGTACAAATAAATAAATATATTATATGAAAAAAAATCTATATTGTTTAAAAGAAGAAGAAGCAATCTTCACTCTTTTATTTTTTCCAACGAAATATAATTTACCTACAACTTCTTTATAAGCTGAGGGGAAGGGAAGTGTTTTCAGGCAACTAGAAAATGTAAAAGCTGGTATTCGATTTTATCTATTTACCTGTTTTCATCCAAACAAGCATAAAATTAATATCTTAAAATTTACTATCACGTATGCATAATTTAATTACTAAAATTTCAAGCAAAGATTTTTAACTTTCAGATTTCTCCTTTCTATTAATGTAAAACCTGAAATTTTCTTTAAAAATAATTTTTTTATAATAAAAAAGTATAAACAAATTATAATAACTTATTTTTTACTACCTCATAATATCTTTTTTTCTCAAATCATTCTCTAAAATTTTCACAGTAGTTGAAAGATCAATAGTCTAAACAAATTTGTAATCAAAGTAAGAATTTATTTCCTTATTCATAACTCAACTCCTTTTTCTTTTTCTTTTTCTTTTTCTTTTTTTTAATGATTACGATTAAAGGGATGAATTCACGATGTAGGTATTTGAACTAATGAGATATTATAATCATGTTGACACTTTGTGGTGTTCTAAATTTATATGCTAACAGGCGTATTACTTTCATGTAATAGAAGTTTATTAAGTAACATTTATTCAATTGAATATAATTTTATATGTGTGAATTGTATGAGTGTTAAAATGATGTGTATGTTAAATATATATATATATATATATATATATATATATATATATATATATATATATATATATATAAAATATATCTCAT
>Ga0214544_1003551_pt1 | contig 32110 bp, 23 predicted proteins | sample CNSS3metaG_FD_160074 | JGI IMG/M metagenome (GOLD analysis project Ga0214544, IMG submission 160074) | Root nodule microbial communities from cowpea collected in UCLA plant growth center, Los Angeles, California, USA - CNSS3 | ecosystem: Host-associated > Plants > Roots > Nodule | place: USA...
TATATATATATATATATATATTAGATCTTGTATCATAGGATAAAGATAGTACATATCAAGTGATCGTTTGGAGATGTGTCATTTTGACCCTTGCCCAAACAACTATCAATTGATTATTCATATATGAATTTGTTAGCATTAATCTAAAACATGCATAAAAATTTAACATCGGAAAGAGATATTACATAGAACCAGGAAATATAATAAACATTGAATCAACACTATATGTAATTATATTAAATGACAACAACGGATAAACGCGAACTTTATTATCATTTATGAAATATCTTTATTAGAATATTAAGAACCCATAAAAACTGTACATACCATTATATTAATAATTTTCCATCTAGATTCTCTTCATCATTTGTAAAAGAATATGTTGCTCAATTCACCTTCCTAAATAAATAGAGCAAGAATTATGAAAGGAACCTTTAAATTGGTAATATGGATTAGAAAATGTAACTGCGTTGGATTTTGTGATTCAAGGAGGGAAGTATGGATACATTATGAAAAACTTTAAATTTTGTTATGAAAAAGAATTTGCAAGAAATTTCTGCCATTTTTTTTTTGCAAAATATTTTGTATAAAACACTATTTTTAACAAATTTTGTAGAAAATACTTGCGAATTTTATAATTTTGTAGGAAATAATTACCCATGAAGGAATTACCTGTCAATTAAAATTCTAGAAAAAATAGCAAGAAAAAAGTCTTTTCTTGCAAATTCTTTTAACAAATTGTAAATAAATGATCTAAATTAAAACTTTAATCAAAGCTTTTAAGATTTAAATTGTTTGAAAATTATATCATGCTAAATGTTAATGCAATTTTCTTTATTATTATTAGAATATATTTATAATTTTTAAAAAATTTAATGTAATTATAGATAAAATTTAATTATTTATCATCATTTTACTTACTCACTTACTATTAGTTAATGATTTTGTTACTAAATGGTTAATGTTATACTGAACAGAAAATCAATTTAAAATTTTAACAACAATATTTTATAGTTAATATTCTTAATTATTGAAATTTGAAAAGTCTATTAATCATTTTTGAACTATATCAATTTTTGACTAAGAAATATAAGATTGTAAAATAAAATAGAAGATAATTGTTTTGCATATAATATAATTATTTATATTAAAAAAAATATAACTGAAAATTTTAGTTTTGACTTAATCATAGGTTAAAGGTTCAATAATTTAAGAATACATAGAAAAATCTACTAAATATATAAAATTTCTATTATAATTATAATTCTATTAAATTATATATTATTTTTGTTGTATAAGTAATAATGATAAAATATATAAATTTTAAATATATTATTTTCACTTCTCAAAATTAATGAAGATCTGTTATGACTTACGTATTATTATATGACTTACATATAGATGTTGAGTTTAACGTTTAAAATTAAACAGGGTTTGGGGAAAGCTTTGACTATAGCCTAACATAATATAATTAAGTACATAAGCAAGGTCAACTAAGCTATGTAGGCATCTAAGAATTAACTTGGATTATTTTTATTGTCATTGGCACATCAGGTAGAAATGGTTATTTATATAGAAAGACACTTGAGACTAGCTATTAGAGGCATTCTTAAAATTTATACTCCACAAATCTCTAGATAAAAAATTACACGAGAATGAAATTGATTTAAACTTAATTACATTTAAAAGTTTAAAATTACAATTATGCTTATTTTTACTTAAAAAATAGAATATGCTAATTAAATTGAATTCTTTCCAACTTCACAATAGTGAAGTATGTAACTAAACTACTTGTGAAGAATTGAATTCAGTTAATGCATTCAATGCATCTAACATGGTAGCTTTAAATTTGTTTAACCATGTAGTGAAGTCTCCTATTGTAAACACAGACCCTTACTTTATATTACTTGTCATTAACCCTAACTTTATTACCTTTCATAAACACTAATAACTCTTCATCAATGTTGCATCACAACTGCCGATAGTGTCTAGCACCTCGTTACATTTTCTCACTCAACTTGGAACCATCACTGCTAGTACGCCTATACATTGCCTGCATTGCGCTAAGACACTCACACCCCCCTGCCTGGGCCGAGATATACTCGACTTTCTCCTTTGCCTAGCTGGGGCGAGATATACTTGGCCCCTATGCTCCCACATTCCCAGCCTCCCAATTCTTCTATACATCAACTCGTCTGTACCAGCTCATCTGTACACCAGCTCCTCTATATATCAGCCCCTATATGCTAGCTCCTCTGTACACCAGCTCCTTTATACACCAACTCCTTTGTACACTAGCCCCCTGTACAAAATAATTTAATTTAGGAGTCATGAATCAATTCACCTAAAATGATTGGATTGGATGAAGGATAACATTCCTGCAAATGTTGTAGAACTTGGACCAATTTGGACTCGACTCCTTGAACCTAGGAGGGTGGCAAAGACATTTTGTGTCAAAGAAAAAAAAAACAAGTTTAAATTATATATCTTAAGGTGAGATATTTAATTTTTAAATTAATACTTTTGTATAAAAGTTGTATGAAAATTGGACAATGGTAAACACTTATAGCTACTGCATGAATTCTACGGTTTGAGGTACTCCACTATATAATAACATTGTTTGTTTTAGGTGTTCGATGATTTGTCACCTATATGAAAGTAGGACATTGCCTAAAGAACACATCAATGAGCAAATTATCTAATCCAACATGCAAATTAGGTTTTGATTAAGTTTTGTTTAGGTCTTATTTTAAGTTTTAGACTATGAATTTTAAGTTAGAAATCTAATTGTTTATTTTGATTTTGGAACTGTTTATTATGTACTAGAAATGAATAATTTCAATTATATATTTTATTCTAGGAGATTTTCTATATTAAAGATTTTGGTTTCGTTCTAAAACAAAATTAATTTTAAAAAAATATATGAAATTTAATTGTGTTGCGAAACAACAAACTTCAATTTTAAGTTTGTTAAGTATGCCAAATCTAAGTTTGTTCGGAAATAAACTTAAAAAAATCAAAATAACCAACTTAAAGAGTATGTTTTGTACTAGTCACTAAACTATCTCAAGATGTGAAGCCTAAAGTTATTTCATATGTTTTGCACAGATAATCACACCATAAACCTCCACATTGAGTTATAATGGGTAGAATTTTGGACAACAATGTTTTAAGAGGACGTTGAACATTGCTCACATTGGCCAATGCATGTAGCATCAACATCTCTTGTACTTGTTGTTATTGTACAATAACCTTACTTAGTACAAAAGGGACAACAACCTTTGCTCTCTTTTATGCATGGGCTTCATGTTTAGATTGTGTTATGATGGCCTTCCTCTATGATCCTTGAACACTTGCTTGATGAATGGAGACTCCATTGATGAGTAGTGACATGGAAGCTATGAAATGGAGAAGAAAAAGAAGTGTTTTGGTGAGGATTTCCTTAGAGAGGCGAGGCCAACTCTTCGGGAATGAAACTAAAGTAGTCTAGAGAGGTTCTACTCTAAGGTTTCAAACAAGAGTCATGTACACACAATTGGGCAAAATTTCATTACTAAAGTTCAAGCTTAATTTTACAATGGTAAAAACTGTAATTTATTGGCCAAGAAACCCAAAAAATGGTCTCCAAAAAGGAGAGCCAAAAACTATTCAAACTAGTCTAGAAATTTTAATTTTGGAGCCAGAAGAGAGCATGCTCAAGGTGTGACTTGCCACCTAATTAAGTCACATGTTCCTTGCCATGGTGCTCATAAAGAGAGGTCTAAAGCTACCCTGCTCTTCAAGTTCGCACATTCTACAGTAGAAAAACCTTAATTTTAGGCACCTTTCTTCAAGACCCAATTGGCATATCTCCTTTTAGGCCTAAACAACCTTGTTAGGCACAAGCCCAAAACATGGCCCAAATGAAAATCCTACACAATGCGTGGATTTCTTTTTAATATTCCAAGGCCTCCCCAATAAAATATGACAAGCTTCCAATGAGACTATATCACAAAACACAATATCTTCATTTTTCCCAATGGAGAACTTGACCTTCACTTGTTGGTTAACTCTCATATCCATATCTTTTTTAAGCTAATGAAGTTTATAAGGTTTGAGATGAGGTATAATAGTCAATTCCAACTTGTTAACCAACCTAGTACTACAACAGTTGCAACCAGACCCATTCTCTATAATAAGAAAACATGTGTTTTCTTGAACTTTACACTTGTACGAAAGATGTTCTCTCGTTGGGAAAATTGTTGTTGACTAGGTTGATCATTGAGAATCATTCTAATCATAAGAAGTTCTCCATCACAAGGGTTGGTATCCTCAAATGATTCTTCACTCTCACTAGAATTTTTTCATCTCGGCTACTATAAATGTCAATGCCCCTTAAGATCATGATCTTTTTGGCGGGACATTGTGATTCAATGTGACCTCTATCAAGACATTTAAAACACTTAATTCCACTACTATGAGTGTGTGATGATGACCCTTCCCATGGTTTTTCTTTCTCTTTGCCTAGGTACCTAGAGGGTTCATATTCTTCTTTAACTTGTTTCCTCTCCCCCTTATAGTCCTTCTTCTTATAAGAACTAGAGTGGTTATTTTTTTAAAACTTTTTCTCAAAATTTGTTGCTCTACCTTTATACAAATTTGTACAAGTTATTTAGATCTTGGTAGGGCAACAACTCCACTCTATCTCTTATTTCAAGACTTAGACCATTAAGGAACCTAGAAATTATGGTATCCTCATGCTCCCTAATCCCAAATCTCATATGTATAACTCCATCTTTTGCCTATATTCTCAACTTTTCATGTTATTTTGATCAAGTATTTGGAGCTTATCCATAAGCTCCCTATTCTAGTAGGAGGGAATGTTTCGACTAATCTATTATCCTCCTCATAGTGTTGACAAGTGTAGAAGTCTTGAAGCTTCTAGAGGGAGTCCTAGTTTCATTCTTTCTTATAACCTTTCTTCTTTTTCTTTAAGAAGCTTAAGCTCTTCTTTTAGAATAGCAAGTTGGAAACATGAATTTGACATCCTTAACCAGTAAATTGCTCAAAGGCTTTCCAATCTTTAAGAAATCTTGTACAAACATTAATGCATGACACTAGTGCACAAAAGCATTTTTATATTAGTGGCTTTTTATACTAGTTCCAAAATAAGTATAGATGCAGACGATATAAAAAAAATTCACTTTTTATACCAGTTCTAAAATTGGTACAAAAAGTGCTACTTTTTATACTGATTAAGCCCACAACTAGTATAAAAAATTTTCATTCCTATCTACATCATTCATGTTCGCCCTCCATCTTCGCGCTTAATGCACTTAGTCGTATATAAGGCACAAAACATGGAAACAATGACTAGGACATAATAAAATTGGTACCACAAAGAACCACATACCCTAAAACCACGAATGTTGGTTCTGCCTCCCTCAGGTCCTCCGAATACATCTCCACCATGACCTCATCATCAATACTCTATCCAAAATCAGAAGCGGCCCGACTGCACACGCCGAAATTGACGACAACAACGGCGTGGAACAGAATGCCATGAAGAAATATGCTACCACCATTAGCATCGTGATTCCCATCAACGTTTGTGTTACCGATGTTGGCGATATCATTGACAACCGTCTTGACCATTGGTGTTATAGTGGTGACGACCTTGGCACAAAGGACAAACGATGGAAATGGACATGGGTGCTTCGTTTAGGTGGCCCGCACATGGGTGAAGTATAGAAAAAGAAAAACCTTAAAGAATACGCTTTGAGAGCCCTTTGTTTGTGTGTTTACAAATAAAAAAAAAATAAGAAACTACTTTCTATATAGGTTATAACTAGAACTGGTACAAAAAATCTTATAATATTTACACATCATCGCACCATTTTTATACCAGGTGGATTATAACTAGTACAAAAGGTCGCTATAAAAAGTGATTTTTGCAATAGTGTGACCTACAAAGCTTCTAACCCCCTTCACATTAGTAGGTTGAGGAAGTTTGGAAATACTTCCCCCTTTATTAGATCTACTTCAATTCCCTTCTCATATATTTTGTGGCCTAACACAATAAATTCCTTCACCATGAAATGTCAATTCTCCCAATTAAGCATTAAATTAGTCATCACACATCTCTTTAAGTATTGAGGTTTTCTAGGCACATAACAAAAGAATCACCATGGACAGAAAAATCATTCATAAATACCTCAATGCTCTTCTCAATTAGGCTTGAGAAGATGGCTAGCATACAACTTTGGAAGGTTGTTGGTGCATTACATAGTCCAAAAGGAATCTTCCTATAAGCCAAAAAAAGGACAATTGAATGTTGTCTTCTCTTAATCTTGAGGATCTAGAGCTATTTGATTATAGCCAAAGTATCAATCAAGGAAACAATAAAATGCTTGACTAGTTAATCTCTCTGCATTTGATCCAGGAAAATGGAAGTGGAAAATGATCCTTTCTTATTGCTTGATTGAGTTTTCTGTAGTCCATGCACATTTTCCAACTCGTGAGAATTCTAGAAGAAATTAATTCATTATTTTCACTGCAAATCACAACCATTCTACCTTTCTTAGGTACCACTTGCATGGGGCTTACCTAAACAATTTGATCACTTCCTTCCTTAAAACTTCCTTTGTGGTTAAGCTACAAGTTTGTAGTTGTGCTTTGTTAAGAAATTGGCAAATGTACCAAATCGCACAAGTAATAAAGTGGATAAGTCCACATATCATTTTCAAATATACTTTTGCAACACTTGACAACTCTTGTAATTCACAACTCAATTAAACAACAAATTTCACAAAAACAAAAATAAAACTCTTTTTGTATTTTTATCAAACATATGGTGTTCAACAATATATGATAAAGACTTCACTAGGATTGAGTTTCGTGATCCAATTCAAAGAAAAAACACCAAACAATATTCTTATAATTTCTACTCTAACATTCACACTTTATGTAACAAGCCCTAATGTTCTAGGGACAAGTCTAAACTTGAATAGTAAAAAACCTAATGTACTCTATGTCTATATGCACAATCAATTAGTTGTCTATTTTAGTCTAGGTTTTAATATCGTGTCCAATGATTAGATACCCACAAATATGCAATTAATAATTATCGTGCAATTAAACCAAGAATAGCACACAAGAATGATGGAAAAGAATTATATTGAATAGTGGAATTCACAAAGAGTTAAGAATACATTACATCCAATCTCATGAATAAGGGAGTTGGCTACTGCTTAACATTTTCAACACTAGAAAAAGAATAAATATGAATGCCTCCAACCTTTAGAATGTATATCTACTTTCTCTAATTTTAGGTCAAGTGTCTTTCTTCTTATAAGAATTATTTTTCTCTCTCTTTCTCTCCCGAAAGGGGAGGTTCCCTAAAAAGGAAATTTTATTCCCCAAAAGGGGGTTGTTCTCTCAAATTATCACCAATCCCCTTATCTATCATTGTGCTTGGTCTAGTTATGATGGACTTACATTGTTCCTTTTGATTAATTTTGGTATTGGCTGATATTTGAGTTTCCTACTAGTTTGCTAGTTGCTTTGTAATCTAGCCAATATGCACCTCAAGGCTTTTCATGGATGCCTCTATGGTATCCTAATTTGAAGTTGACACATGTATCAATTGAGCTAAGGCATCTTCAATTTTATAAACGTTGTCATGTTGGTGATTTTTTTGTCCTTTGTAAGCATATTGTCTATTTAAAGGTCCAACTTCTTGTCTCCAATTTGGTTGTTGATTTTCTCCAAGTGTTGGAATAATTATCTGACCTTTTGTTGTTATTCATATAGTTCACCTCCTCCTCTCTCTCTTTGAGTTTTGGATATAAAGTAGTGACCATTTTCATGATTACCTGAACAAAAATCACATTTTGCCACATGTTGAGCTAAGCTTTGAGGTCGTGGCTCAAGTTTCAACTTTGTCATCTACTTTTTCAACTCTTCCATTTGTTGTGAAATGATTTTATTTTAAGCAAAGATAGCATCTTAAGTTCCCAGCTCCAAAATTCATGTTTTAGATGGTTGACTCCTATCATGTTGAGTTTGGTATTGGTTGCCAATGATTTAATGATTATAGTTTTCTTCCTTAGCATCTTTGAGAATTATAGTTCCTCTTGTAAAAGCATTTAATAACATTCTGGTTTGAGGTCTCAATCCACTGTAAAACATGTTCAATTGTGATATATCATCAAATCCATGATTGCAACATTTTCTTAGCTTAGATTTATACCTCTCACATGCTTTACAGAATGGTTCATCAATTCCTTATGAGAAGGTTGCAATTGTAGATTTCATGTTGATATATTTTCCTGGAGGGAAATGTAACATCCCTACTGAAAATTACTTGGTTTAAATAAATCAATATATAATTAATAATAAAGGAGTTCAAATGTTGCACTTCACTACTCCCAAAATGCGGGAAAATTTATCACAATAATAAAAGCACCATAAATTTAAAGAAATTAAATAGAACTTTTATTACAATTTCCAAAATCTGACAAGACAATGAAAACCCTAAGAATTTTCCTAAATCATAATCCCCATAGTAGCCCTCTCTCCGTCTCAGGGCTTAGCAGCATCACCTGTATCATCAACTGCTCCCGTGTAAAGAATTACACGATCATCACCACACACAAACATAAAGGGTGAGCTCAACAAAATATGAGAAACATAACAGTTAAATAATACAATTACACATAATTATATTCTCAAAGTTAGACCCTAATCACATCTTTAATACCCTCAAGGCTTTTAAACCTCCAATTTAATCAATAAAGTTAACCATGGACTCAGGATTCATGATGCTCACACGAACCTGCCCGCTCGTGGTCCTACCTCTACGGACCTTCCCGCTCGTAGTCCTACTCTACGGACCTGCCTGCCCGTAGTCCAACACATGTGATCCTCCAGCTACGTACCTCCCCGCACGCAACATCTCTCAACTGTGAGCACGGAACATACAAACCTACCTCGCTCGTATCTTCACAGGAGAGTAATAGAGTATGAACCTCCCCGCTCATACCATCACATGTCAACCTCCATCCATGAACCTACCCGCTCATGGCACAGCATCTCCTGGTCCACATTCGCATCAAAGCACACAACAATATACACAAACTGCACTAGAGTCACTTGGGCAAGAAGCCTTAACTTAAGCGACCAGGCCTGTCTCGCTCAAGCTAAGCTTCCTCGCTTGAGCGAGCGTGCTACCAACGTTACGTACTAAGTCTCGCTTAGGCGAGCTCATCTCGCCTAGGCGAGGCCTCTCTTCGCTCAACACAACCTCTCTCGCCTAGGCGGCCAAAACAGCAGAACGCACACGCATATACCCCGATTTCTCGCTTAGGCGAGTACCTCTCGCCTGAGCGAGGGACTCTGTCGCTCAAAACATGGTTTCCTCGCCTGGGCGAGACCCTCGAGCACAACCTCACCTTTTCGCGAATCCTCGCCTGAGCGAGATGTGCAAACACAACCCAAAATTTCTTTCCTGCTATTCTCGCCTAGGCGAGCCTAGATAGCTTGAGTGAGAATAGCACTTACCCCCCCTGTAATGCATGCAGAAACCTATCCCAACATGCCTAAAACCCCATTCTACTATGCCAAACAAATCATCTCAGGTTACAACATTATGTGCATGATTTGGACACCAATTAGTCACCCAAAAGTACGAAATCAGACCTTACACATCATCAGTACATAGCTCCATAGTTTCCATACAAACCCATAAGGGTTTTATCACATTACAACAAAACAATCCCACACCCCAATTCACAGCCTGTTGTCAAACAATTTACATGGCAAAGGTACATAATTGCTGCACATTACACAATACACGAAATTCATCTCAATAAACATATAATTGCATAGAAAAGGAGCTCCCCTAACCTGTGAATCTTTGCTTCAAAAGGTTGCCTAACCTTGGCTTTGTAATACCTAAGAAACCTCCCTTTTTACTCTCTCAACCACCATCGCTTTGCTCTCAATCCCAATTCGCTTTCTTACTCAAAATTCGTGATCCTTTCTCACTCTAATTTTTCAGACTTCCAAAACCCTTCTAGTTGCCTAACCCTCCCTTTTTATATGGCTCTTAATTGTGGTAAAAAGAAATAAAACGAAAATTGACTTTTTAATGTCTATTATTACCTTTCATAAGCCATTATGGACTATTTTTCCAAACTCCCTTGGCTGCCCATTACCTCTAGGGCTTTCCCACCCTTTCACATTCAGACCATAAGTATTATTAGCAACAATGAAGAGATTAATTTGTTCTCATCAAGGTTTGAACCACAACCCATCAATTACCAAGTCAATTGCTCAACCAATTCACATTTATGATAATTCCTAAAATTTTAGGATTATATTATCACGTCTAGCCTTCAAATATACTAACGAAATAATGCATAAATTGAAATAACACACAAAGGCATACATAGGACTCGAACCCAAGTCCTCTCACACAATCAAAATACTCTCAACCAATTGAGCTAGTACTTTTCCACACCACAATGATTAACATTAAGTGTCATAAAGGCTTCCACTACCAGCATTTATTAAATAATTATTAATTTAATTATTTAAATTTCTCGGGTCTTACAGGAAAACTCTAGATAAAAACTTCTTCTCCAAATCTTCATAGTTGATTAGCTTTGGTTAACGTGAGATTATAACCATGTTTTAGCCTTCCCAAAGAGTGAAAATGGGAATAACTTAAGATAAATGGCTTTCTCATTGTTAATATCAGTTCCAAGAGTTCCACATAGTTCAAAAAGATAACAGCGTTGGCTTCATCACCACACCTTTAGTAGGTTTCACAATACAAGAGAAGTAACATGATCCCTTTTGTTATGTGTAGTCACCTAGCAACCTCATTTGATAGTTTTCTATAGCCATTTGATCTGGTGTAAGAAAGTGCAGATCTAAGTTTGAGTTAACTACTTCTTCTTGCTATTGTCACTATTTTTTCACGAGTTGGTTGTGCTTCTTATCCATGCTATTATTTTTCCTTGTTGTCCATTCAATTACAAGATCAAAGAACATAACCTATTTTTGTTTTCTTCTTTGCATACAAAACAACTTCAAATAGTGGTAAGTAATAAAAACATGCAGCAAACACTAAATAGAAATCAAACTAATTATAACACTAGTTTTCTTAACTTGTTGATGCCTAGAGGCAATCAATTTTCCAACAAGTATACTAGGTAGATGTAGAACAACAAGTGCCATATCCATAGAGATTTGGAAAAGTGTTTGTATTGTGTGAGAAGTGCATCAAAATGGATTTGTATAAAAAAAGAAGTGATTTCAATATCTAAACATCAAAATAAAATAATTTTAAAGAATTTTATTAGAATCTATTAAATATATAATGTAAATATCCTAATATATATTGTAAGTATCCTAAATTCATAATTGAATCTTATCTTGTATATAAAATTTATATTAATATTTTTGTATTTGAAAAAGAGTCGATTAGAAAGAAACTTTGTATATTTCTCTCCATAGATCCTTTAATAATACTCAAAAAATTCAGATTCTAAATCCAATTCCAAATAGGGTCAAATAGGGATTTTTCTTTCTTTTGACCATTTTTCGATTGTTAATACAATCCCGATTTTTTATTCTTTTTTTTTTTGAAATAACAGGTATAAATTGACTTTTTTAACATAAAAATACAAGTTTTTCCTTCTCCTCGATTTTTATAGATATATTTATTGATCAGTAATTATAATGACACTAATTTTTAATTTTTTGATAGAAATTCAAAATCTAATTTTTTTATTACTGAAATCAATCTAAACCCAATATCACCGTACTTACGTGTATCATTAACCAATGGGACTATAAAGCAGACACTAATTTTAACGATTCATGCATTTCAGTTAAAAGACCCGAAGTAGCAAGGTCATATCAAGTATTCAGAGTTTGCCTCTATTTGGTATTGCTCTTGCGGCCCACACTGAAACAGTGTTTTACCCCTAGATGTCTAGTCAAATGTTGCGACTAAACACATTTCAGAGAGAATCAAATCCGAAGATGAAACAGAAACGAAAAAGATTACTACCTTATAAACAAAAAGTTTTAGAGTAAGCATTATGAAATCTCCAAGATAATTAAAAACCGACAAAGAAAGAGAATAAATTCTCTTATATTACAACATATTTTGTTTCTTTTGGTACTCCGAAGAAACAAATTTTGATTGAATCTATATCTGTCTAATGGATACTATCTACTCATGGAGATAATAAAGATGTGTTGAGATAGATTTAAGTAAAAGCATTGGTTTCAATACGATGAAGATGTGTTGAGATTAGATTTTACCACCCCTTCCTTCTCTTATACCAATCCAATATTATTTACAAAGATGCAATTATTCATATCTTGGGAGTACTCTTAAATGTAACTTTAGGTCCATTCCAACTATAGGCTAAGATCATCAAACTTCAGTATAATTCCTCTATGACTGCATGAATGAGTTACTTGCATTAGGATTAGGACTTTATAACCAATTAGAGCCTTAGATATATTCCTAGCATCTAAAAGCATGAGGAGAATTAGTTGGACCACAACTTGGAACCAATTCCTACTCAATCCCAAGTGGATGAAATAAGATGAGTGATTTTTTCATCCAACAACGAGTATAAACTAATCTACAAACATCTAAACAAAATCTTACTTTAATAAATACAATAATACCAATTAATGAGAGTTTCAAAGGGTTACATCATGACCACCACACAAGAGAGATTTAGCTCCTCATGATAGATGGAAACATTACAATGCTTTGAATAACCATCTCTCTTATGCTCTCTAAAGTTATTCAAGAAGTACAGAGAATGTGTTCCTAAAAATCTCTCTAAAAGTTCTCTCCCCAATGTCTCTCTAAAGCAGAGATTCAACTCTATTTTTATAGACTGTCTAGGGTTGTACTCAATAGTGCACATGTGGTTCAGGTGTAGAGGTTTCCTTTCTATGTGTGGGTTTGCTTTAATGGCTCAAGCTTAGGCTCATCCTCTTATGCTTAGCTCTTGAGATAACTTCTTTGAAAAGGAGTCTTTATATCTCAGGTGCAAGTTTAGATCTTGAGGTTTCTTCTCCTAAGAGGTTTGCTCTTTGTGGCTCAGCCTTAATTCTGCTGCACAGAAACTTACCAAAATTAAATCAAGATAAGAGTCAAAATTATCTTAAAATTTACTCAAACTAGTATCAATAAACTTAAGGGTTATGTATCCTCATTACACCAAGAACAAGCAAAATTTCGTTTAGTACTCCATCCCTATAGATGCATATAATAGTCCACAAAATAGATCATTTAATATAAATGTTTCTTCCATTAACACATCATATGTTTCTACATGGTTCTCCCATAGTTTTTTCAATTCATCAATCAAAGGTTGTACATTTCCAAAAGCTTTAGGATCTAGAATAAATGAAGTAAGGATCTTTCACGCACATCCAATGTGACAAGTTGAAACAACTTAAAACAACTAGTCACACACTACCTGAATTCCTCATTTTTCTAAATGGATTAAAATTGCCACTTGTTAGGTCAAATCCAACATTACATGAATCTACCACAAAAAAGTGAGATATTTCGAATCAAAATTCTTTGAGGCAGTAAAATCAACTAGATGTCTCATTTTTTCATCTTCATCAAAAGTCCTATATTTGTGTCACCTCATTTCTTCGGCAATATTAGATTATACATATAATTGTTAAGCTAAAGAAGAATAACACAACTTTCTTTGGACAACTTGTTATGCATATCTTTATATCAAGAAAAATTACAAGTTCTATATAATAAGTTATATATAATGTTGATTTCAAATAATTACCTCGAAAAAGAATCAAATCATTTATACAAACATTTGTTTTGTTTAATCAAGTCTAGTTCACAAATAATTTATTAAGTTTCAGAATAAGATCAAGGAACTTCATTTCCTTGTGCATATGTTTTGTTAATAAAGTATGAATTGAATTTTTGCATTGAAACTAAATAAACATTTTATATTTAATAATTGAATAATAAATGATAAGTTGAAATTTTCACAACCATAATATATTCTTTATTCAATATCCTCCAATAAATTATAAAATTTGGTTTTTATTTTTCATTTACTTTATTTGTGGACTAATAACTTGTTTTCTTAATTTTGTTTAACAGCATTTCCAAGATTATATGACATATTATGAATCCCATAATTAGAAGTTTGTCTATTATCATTTTTATTATATTCCTCTGTTATTCTTCGTGGAGATTATATATAATATAATTTTTTTTCTCAAAGGTGATGCTTTCGTATATATGGCTACTTTGAATTTATAGAGATTATTGTAACATTTTCTCCGTGGACATGTAATTTTCTTTCCTCAAAACTATTAAATATAAATTCAACAAGTTCAAGAATTCCTTTTCCATATAAAGGATGTTGTATCAATAATTTACCTTCAATGTTTTTTATTTACTTTTATACCTATATCAAAGAAACATATTATACTTTTCACATGTGAAATCGTACAAATTAAATATGTCAAACAAATCGTGAAAATCATAATAAAAAACATATAAAGTTATATAATAAATAATCAAAATACTAAAGTATTCTCTAATTTACTTTATTTTATATAGACTTATACTATTTAACTAACTTTATGTCTAATTTTAAATATATTTCTAAACATTAATTTATTTTTTGTATTCGATTAGGTCTTAGCCTTCGGCAAGACTTAGGGGTGGGCAAAAAATTCAATTTTCATGATCCAATTCACCTTTTTTCTGATCAATCCATTTAATATCTATTTTATTAAAAATTCAATCTATTTAAAATCCATTTTATTAGATTTAGATTTCAATTTGATCTACATTTTATATATTTTATGGATTGGATATGCATTCTCTAAATCTAGATTTTCAAAATGGATAATCTAAAATATTCAATCCAAATTTTCATTTTATATTTTTGGTTAGGTTAGGCTAAAGGTCGAGACAAGTTAGTCCAAATTTAGTCGTATTTGACTGAGTTGATGTGACCCTATACAAAATTTGGCTGAATTCGGTCGAATTTAGTCAAGTCGGTCCAGATCAAAATTTGGCCCAGCTGGTTGTGGATAAAATTTGGAAGTATTCGGTCGAGTTGACCCCGACCCAAATTTGACTACATTGGGCTGACTTGACCAGGAAAAAAATTGACTGTATTCGACCGAGATGACCACAACCAAAATTTAGCAGTATTTAGCCTAGTTGGCTTTGATAAAAACTCGATCGAATTCAATCGAGTTGGCCCTAATTGAGAATTGGCCGAGTCGGCCCTGGCCCAAATTTGATCGTATTCGGTTGAGACGGCATAGGATGAAATTTGGCCGTATTCAAATGAGTCATTCACAATAAAAATTTGGCCATATTCAACTGAGTCGTCCACGATCGAAATTCGGCTGAATTCAGTCGAGTTGGCTCCGGTCAAAATTCGGTCGTGTTGGCCTCGACTGAAATTTGGCCGAGTTGGTTCTGGCCTGAATTTGGTCGTAATCGCAGAGTCGTTCGCGACCGAAATTTGGTCGTATTTAGGCGAGTCAATCCCGACCTAAATTTTGTCGAATTCAGTCGAGTTGGCCATGACCAAAATTTGGTCGAGTCAGTCCTAGCCCAAATTTTGCCATATTCAGTCGAGTAAGTGCCGAACAAAATTTGATTGTATTCAACTAAGTTGGCTGTGATCGAAAATTAGTCATATTTAGCCGAGTCAGTCCCGACTTACGAATTTAGTGGAGTCAACCTTGACCAAAATTTGACTGATTAGGGCCTTGCCCAAATGTGGCCATATTTGGCCAAAATGGATATGTATTGGATCATTAAAAATCCAATCCATGATCACCCCTAGCAGGACTTTAGGCCGAGTACCTATCAACCCCTTTCAAGCAAAGTAAATCCCAAGACTGCAACAAAATATTCATACAAGAAGGTCTTTTTGACATACCCTCAAGGTCTATTGCTAGTTAGTTCTCTACAAAATCCTAAAAAAAGTGCATACCTACTCCGTTAGGATAAACCTAGGGTAATAGAATATCTTGTGGCAGGGTACTTACCGATAGACTGAAAAGTATTCGGCCTCATATTGTAAACAAAACTTAGTAAAAGTAAGTTTAAAACTCAATAAGATCACCTAACAATTGGGTCTTTAAGAATCAGGTCCAGAAAGCCCATAACTTGGTTCAAACCCACGATAAGGTCAAAACCACACGAGATGCCAAGTAATAATCATTAGAATATTAGTATAAATACATTTGGACCTAGGTAATTCACTCACTTTTTACTTAATTGCTAATTCTACAGATTTGGCTATTGAAGAAAAACCCTACGTTAACTTGAGCATTGAAGTATCTTTTACAAGTACATCCTCATTTTTCACCTTAAGTAGGATGAGAACTCATAAGATGACTACTATCTTCAAATGAGAAATTCCTTATAAGTCCTAAAACCTTTACGAAGTATTATCTCTATAGTGTAAGAACAATTTTTATTTTCAATCTATTCTATATTGTTAATATTTTTATTATATTTATGCAAGGTTTGTTATGTTTAGTTACATAATAAATGTTTACACTTCTTAGTTGATAAAATAACAATTAACAATTTTCGATTAGATATTTAACCTTCTGAATTAAATATTAAATTTAATAAATTATTAAATTTAATTAAATATACCAGATACTACTTTTAGTAAATTAAAAATTGAATCTTATTAAATATTAAAAACAATTAAAAAATAAATAAATCTTACGAAGTTGTTAATAAAATATTTGATTTACTAAAAGTTATATTTGATTAAGATATGATGATTCAGATAAGATTTATTGATAAAGTTGTCACCATTCTTGAGTTATAAATACCATTCAAGTTTCTCCATATTGTTGCACACTTTTTTTCATTCTCTTGACTTCATATTTGTGTGGTGATATCAATATATCTTCAAAGTATTTTTCTTAAAGCAAACAACATGGTTACATCACTTGTGCTAATGGTTTTGGCTTTTATGGTTATGCTGCTAGCAATAACCTTTGTTCAAAGTGTTATAAAGATTATCTCGCCAAATCAAAGGGTTGTGCGTGTAGAATATGAAACGAGAGGCGAGAGTTTTTATTTGGAGATATCATCATCATGTACTTCTGAGAGTGAAAGTTCTACCATTGTTGACATAATTTCTCTTTCTGCCACAAATTCTAAAGCAACAAGTGAGAAGGAGAGATAGAGATGAAGAGTTGCAATAAGAAGATTGGGTTAATAGGGTTTCAATGCCGTTGTGGAGATGTTTTCTGTGAAACACACATATATCCAGAGATAATTGCATGTAAACTAAAAAATAGGGTTTAACATTAGTTTTTTTTATTTAGAATTAATACATATAGATTATAAGAATATATAGGATTTTGGTTCGAATTCATCATTATATGTAAATGTTGGTATTATGAATAAAAAGGTTAATATTCACAATTATGTTATTAAACCTATTATTTTTCATAATTCAGTTTTATATTGATAGAAAAAGCATGAATATATCGTTTCTTTTTATCTTGGCTTTATTTGGCTTAAAAAATGCATTTTTTTTAATGTAAGTCAAAATAATATTTATAATCTATAATTATATATCTATAATCTATAACAATATATAAAGGGAATTCCCCTTTTTGTGTCCACTTTTCAAAATATCGATTTTACCCTTTAAATATAACAATTTATTAAATTTTTAAAAATTGACCGTTACTTTTACAAACTTTTTATAAAATCAAATGTCTCTACTTCTTCTCTTCTTCTTTATTTATCAATGATTATTCTTTTATTTGTTTTGATATATTTCACTTTATTTTTAATAAATATAATTTTAATATATATATTAACTTAATAACATTATAATATCACGCATATTTAAAAAATGCATAAACACAGGCGCGATAGCGCCTGTGTTACGCTAGTTATATATAAAATGAATTCTTTCTTTTGTGTACTAATTACTTATTTCTAATTTATCTTTTATAATATAATTCTTTTATAATATCTTTTTTTCATATTTTTATATAAAGTTATTGGTCCCTTATTATTGTTTGATTCAATTTAATTCATTCATTAACGGTTATTTTCTCTTCTTTCCATTTATTTATCTTTGTTCTTAATAAATATAAATTTACTTTACATATTAATTCAATAATATTACAATATCATTATCTATTAATATAATATTATATATATATATATATATATATATATATATATATATATATATATATATATATATATATATAAAATTAATGCGTATGCATAGATGCTTTGTGTTTACTAGTCTATTATATATTAAGAAAAGAAGATACTAGTATTTTTGTTTTATTTATTTTATATTTATTATTTATGGTTTCAACTATAATATAAATTATAAGTAATATTGTTATATTTGATATTATTATATTTTTATTATTATTTATAATTATTACTAATATTATTATTATAAATTTTATTAAAAATAATATTACAATTATTATTATTATTAGATATTATTATAATATTTATTAATATTACTATTTTTATTAATATTATTAGTAGTAAAAGGATTAATATTTTTATAATTAGAATTATTAGTAAAACTAATATATAATATATTGTTATTATTATTATTATTATCACGTACTTTTACTAATTATCGTTATAATTATTAGTAAAATTTATTAATATAGTTATTGTTATTATTAAATTTATTAATATTATTAAAAGTTGTAAAATAATAATAATTATTATTAACAATATTAATATATAATGTATTAATATTATTGATATTGTTGTTGTTATTTTTAAGAATATTAATATATAATTATTATTTTTATTATTATTGTTGTTATTATTTTTTATAGTATTGTTATTATTATAACTGATTTTTTGTAAAAAAAAGTTGTACTAAATATTTTTATTAAATAAATTTTTAATCTTTTAAAAAAAATATAATTTTTATTAATATTTTTAATAGATAAATATATATTTTTAAATTCATTTAAATAAATATAATATCAATTATATTATTTTTCTAAAACAAAAAACAAAAAAAATCATGGGTCAACTACTTTAATTTTTTTTTTTAGTTTTGTTGCCGATTTTATTTATACCTGTATATAAAGGATTCTTCTCTTTGATGTTTACATTTATTTTTCGAATTTATCCTCTAAATACAAGTTTTTAAAATGGAAATAAATTTTTTTTATCAATTTATTATTTTTTTAATTATAAAACTACTATAAAATAAATAAAAAATATTTACAATAAAGTTATAAAAATATTTATATTTAATTTCATATCTATAATAATAATAGTTTTAAATTTTTTAATATCATAAAAAATCATAAAGAAAGGTAAAGACTCAAGCGCATGACAATGTGTTTTTACTAGTCATTATATAAAGAGATACATAAAAGTATACACCAAATTTGGTGTATATTTTTACTTTTTTTATTTTACCCTTAATATAATTTTCAATTTATTTGTTAAAGATAATTGTATAAAACTATCACTGATTTTTCTTTTCTTTTTGGTTTCAAGGCTCACTTACAGATACTTCTTACTTTCATTGTATTTGGTTTTTTTTTTCAAGTTATCACTTTTTTTTTAATTTTATTATTCACTATTGTTCACATAAGTAAAATGAAATTAAACTTCAGTGAAATTAAATAGCAGTGAAAAAGTACCAAGAATTGCTAAGATGAATGATAGTTTAAAAGTTAAGTGTGAAGGAACTATCGATCCATAGCCAAAAGACAAAAGGCGGTTACGAAAAAAATGTTCAACTTTAAAATTTGGATTAAAATTTTTACTAAAAAATTATCTATATTTTATGTTCTAATTCTTTGCTATTTATTGTACTTTCAAATTAGAATTAAATTTTTACTAAAAAATATTTATATTTTATTTGGTAATACTTTCGTAACTCACATTTTTACACCTTTATAATTTATTTTACTAATTTAAAACTTTTCACATTTTTATTTTATGTGCTCATAATTTTGGAGCTCCAAAAAATTATATTTACTTTTAATAATTTCATTAGTTACTCACTATTTTTAGACATGTGTAACAACTTATTTTACTGCTTATGAATCAAATTAATTGAATTTGGAAAATTACAATAACAGAATATTTAACACTACAAGAAATTTGATCATTATCTATATCCAGAATTTGTAGATAATGACATATTTTCGTAGGTAATTTAATATTATCTACGAAGGCTATTTCGTAGGTAATAAGTTCGTAGGTAACATTATCTACGAAAATTGCATTCGTAGATAATTTCATCTACGAACATTACCTACAAAAACATTCATGGAAAAGAGATACTTCTCGGTATGTAAGTTATCTACGAAATCTTTCGTAGATAATTTATCCACGAAAATTTTCGTAAATAACTTATAAAAATTTTTGTAAATAATTTACCTACAAAAATATTCGTAAATAACTTTTATATATATATATATATATATATATATATATATATAAAATGAAACATGTTCTAGATGCTCATAAGCACACTTTCAAAAGCTCTATTTCTTATACAATCTCAATGCTCAATGTGCTACCAAATATATTAATTTATACTAATTAACCAATACAATAAATTAGCTCCATATATGGAAACCCCTTCCAAAAGTTGCTGTCCAAAACTTGCAGCATGCATGACATAGCACCAAACACAACCCTCTCTACTCCTTAGGCCCTTCTTTGCCTATTCTTAAGGATCCTAATTAATTAACAACAAAAAGACAAGTTAAAGTCAAGAATATATATATTGAACTAGTTTAATCAATTATCAAGATTTAAATTTAATTCAGTTAATAGTTACCTGATCACTAATTGCTTTCCTCTTCAACCAATTTTCGTTCAACAACTGTATAACAAAAAATTAAATAAAATAAGAATTTGACTAAAAATACAAGTAAATCAGAGAAACTCGGTGGTTTAATTCCTCTCAGAGAATAAATAACAATAAATCAATGCATGCATTTATGGCACACTTTAGCAACCACCACACATCCATTAAATAATGTGCAAGAGCCCAGCCTCATAACAATACCAAATGGATCAACTTACCATCATACCCTAAAAAAAGTGAGATTCCTTCATCTTCAACTTCCCCCTCCCTTTTTCTCATATGTTTCTTTGTCTCTCATGGGATCATAGTTTTAAGTTTCTGCCTTATTTTAAAATCTTCATGCTCACTACTTCTCACTTTTATGTTTGTGCACTTCTTCAACTTCAGTCTTGATTCCATCATAAAAACCTGCACTGGCCACTTTTATGACTAGTGCCACCATCAAAGTTTAGCCTTAATGCCACTAAATATTACACTCTTTATAAAAAACCCTTACCATCAAAGTCTAATATAATACACTCTTTAATATTATTTTCTAAAACACCTTTTTGAATAAAATTCAAATTTTCACATAGCTTAATCATATATTGTAAGTATAACATTAGTATTTGATTTAATAGATTAGAGATAATTTCTGTCGAGATAAAATTCATATGGTTATCAAATTATTGACACTTTCTAACAAATTCATAATATGTTGGATATGTTGATTCCAATTTTAGATCCTCGTGCACCATATATTCAACTTTTTTTATTTCGATTGTTATGCTTCTAATTTCATCATCACGATTAGTGTTCAACATTTTATATTTTAATTTCATCATCACAAAAATTGCACTATGAAGGGTTTACAGTTTTGGTCCGTAAAAAGTTGTATGAAGGTTTGTAATTTTTGCCCGAAAAATTGCCCTTTGGTTGATAATGTCAGGTTTATAAGGAGGGGTATCACTGGGGAGATACAATACCAATGAGACCTGAGCCAAACCATATAAGGCACTAACACCACTCTCAACCCAAAACCTTAAGGCAATGGCTTTATGGGTCTTTATTCTTATATAGTGCTCTACTTTCTCATTTCTGGTCAATGTGGGACTTAGACTCACACTTGGATTCCTAACAGATAATACTTCTTGTTGAGTGTTTGTGGATGTAGGCCTTGAGGTGTCGAACCACGTTAAATTTCTAGTGTGCTTTTATTTATTTCTTTGCTCTTATTTGTGGGTGTGCTTCCGCTTGAAAAGATTATTATTTTTAGTGCATGATTTCCCAACATTGGTATCAGAGCTGAGGTTCTGGCAAAGGATTTCTAATCAAGGGAGGAAGAGCTGTAATTTGTCATTCTGACCAGAATCAGCATCCTTTGAAGATAATGGAGTTCATGTGTGGCGAGATGCTCTTAGATCTACGAAGGAGGTTGCAAATGGTGCTCATGTGGCCAAATGAGTGATGTACAATGAAGATCTTATTTGTGTGAGTCGTGGTTTGCGACATATGCGTGGAGGAAGTGCTTTGTGGCTTACAGATTTGCTCTGGTTGTTGCGTCTGGTGGACTGCGATGTTTGGTAACGTTGGATCTGCATGGTAAGGGTGGAGCTCGAGATCTCCAAAAGTGGTGTTTTACATGGCTAACGCGATGCTTCGTCAACAACGGATGTTGCGTCGTTGTGTTGTGGCAGTGTCGTGGCTTGACCAAGGTGGCGTTATGATGTATTCCCCTTGAGTATCAATGAATTGTTAGTGACAAAGATGTGGAAGTTGTCGACAACGAGTCTGATGTGCAAGGTGGTGAGGGTCGATGATGGGGAAAGATTTTCATCGTCAGTTAGTCCGTGCAGATCACCAGTGACAAGAGTTGTTCAAGTAGATATGTTGGATCACTAGTAGCAAGAGTGGTTCAATCATATCTGTTGGTGGTGTGTCAAATGTTTGTTCCATAGCATGTGAGACTTTTGGTGAAGGGAGGATATGTTGGTTCTCAAGTGAGTATTCGCAAAGTCCCACATCGAGTAATATGAAGAAGAGAGTAGTAGAAAAATACTATAAAAGTAAAGAGTTGGTTTTGGAGTTATCAGCACTATGAAGGGTTTGCAATTTTGGTCCACAAAAATTGCACTATGAAGGGTTTACAGTTTTGGTCCATAAAAAATTTTATGAAGGTTTGCAATTTTTGCCCGAAAAATTGCACTTGGGTGATAATACTTCTTGTTGAGTGTTTGTGGATGTAGGCCTTGAGGTGTCGAACCACATTAAATTTCTAGTGTGCTTTTATTTATTTCTCTGCTCTTATTTGTGGATGTGCTTCCGCTTGAAGAGATTATTATTTTTAGTGTGTGATTTGCCAAATATATATATATATATATATATATAAATGTTTTTACTTTTTTAAATATATTTATTCTTTAGCTTTTCTTTTTAAAAGATGGCAATAAATGAGTGTACCCAAATAAACTAATATTCTTTTGCAGCAATGCATAAAGACCATAGACCACTTATAAGCAAAATGTAAATGATTCCTTCAGTTCTTCGAATAGATTCATACTTAGTTAGGTGGGTTAATAGCCAATATATAAGTTATCAGTTCAAAGGCTGGACCTAACTAATTGGAAGATCAAATTTTCGTCCAACTAATTAATCCATTCATTTCAACTTACTAAACTTAAGATAAATATTTGACTAATAAATGTGTACCAAATATAAATGTGTAATAAATGTGTACTAAATATTAACCAACACAAGTCCTATCATTTAAATTGATTAAAAGTCGACAATTTTGTATCCAACTTAAAAGAGTAGTTGAATGCAAACTTACACATAAATAAGGCCATTAAATTGAATTGATGATAATGGAAAGGTTGAGGTTTTAGAAGCCATTGAATTCTTCCTTAAAGAACAGATTGGTGGCCATCCCATAACTTGCGCCCTTATTCAAAACAACAACAAATTACACAATGATAGTCACCAATTTGACAAAGGAATATATACGAAGTTCAGATATGTATTCTGTCTAGGGTGAATTTTTTTTTTTTTTCAGTAACAAGAAGAATAGAAAATGATATTTAGAGAAGTGAAATCTCAATCATATACCAAAACCAAAAATTACAGACATCCAACCAAAACATCCAAGAAAAGTTATGGAACAACCAAAGTAGCTATAAGATGATTATTAACTTAGAAAGAATATCCTCTGAATTATATAGAAGACAAAAAATAGCACTTCCTTTTAAGCTAGAGACCAACAACATGTTAAGTTTGTTCATTTCAGACCATTTTCTTATTGAATAACAAAAGAAAAGTTTAATCCTAGTAGATGGAATAAATTCAGACTACATGGATCATGCAACTCTAACTAACATGGCAAAAAAACACGTTAGAAACCAAAGCTTGAGGATAAATTCCAATTGACTACAATAGAAAAATAAGAAAGAAAGAAAAAAAATCTTTTATCCACTTACCTAATACCAAAAGAAACTTCTTGAATCCACCTTATTGAAAACATAAAGAGAAACTATAAACACTAAACAAAGACAACATAAAACAGTGAAATAATTTAATAAAGTCTGAGCCAACATCAACAAATTTAGATAAAATAAAACAAAAAAAGAAACAATGCAACAAACAAGAAGAAAAAAATATTAAGCAGCACACACACACACACACTTATCTAATAGTTAATAGCAAGAAATAAGGATAAAATAAAATATAAACTTCGCAGCTGGAGTAGAAATCAGTGGTTTCCTTCTCGACCTTGTCTTGCATCTCGCGAAGTGCTGCCGCTTTCTCTTCCATCTCTTTAAATCGGTGCTTCATCTCGTCGAGCTCCTTGACAGTGGTGTCATCGTCGTTTGAGCGCAAAATCGTTGAGTAGTTCATGAAGGGGCGAGGATTCGAATGTGTCGTGAGAGTAGCTTTAAGGAACTGCAAGCGTGCGTGGTGGAAGGCTCTAGAGGGCCTCACACTTTCTAATCTGAAGGAACGAAAGAAGTGCGAAGTGCGGGAGATAGCAGATTGTTTCGCAGCGGCTAAGGAGAAGTGTGTTGGCTTTGACGAGGAGAAGTGTTTGGTTATGCGAGGATTAGGGTTGCGAAAAGGTTTTTAAGTTCAAGGATGTTAGGCAGTTGATTTGTTTGGGATCGATGCCTATGAGTGGAGGAACATGTGGTTGATGAATCAAATGGGTCTGATTGGTGGTGATTTGGTAATGAAGAAATGGAAGGATGGTGAGTTGCTTGAACCTGATGACTATGTGTAATTCATTTTGGGTGAATGACGAGTCACCTATCAATAACATATTATTTAATTAAAAAAATTATAGTTTTTATCTACGAACCTTTATTTTGTATGTACCTTTTTTTTAAAATAATTTATATATTTTTTTATAGTATTTATTTTCTATACTCCTTTTCGTAGGTAATATTTCGTACGAAAAATTTTCGTTAAAGCCTATTATATTGCTCTACGAAATTTTGTATGTAATTTTATTTTGTAGTTATTTATGAATGTTAATGTTATCTACGAAATTTATTCATAGATAAAACGAAATTATTTATGAAAAATATTTCGTGGATAATTTCTCGTAAATAATAGACCATTTTCTTGTAGTGTAAAGATAAGTACATACAAGCATGAGAACACTTATGTATAGTTTAATTTACAATAACATAAAATCCATATATATATATATATATATATATATATATATATATATATATATATATATATATATATATATATATATTTTAAACAAGAATAAAATAATAGAATGGAAAGTCACCTTCATTAAAATTGAATGTTTTTTGTTTTTGTTTCTTTATTTAAAAACTTATCTATTTAAAGTTCATAAAATATTTTTTCGCTTAGGTAGCATCCGGTTCTCTCAAAGAGTTAAGATGTTGAAATTTATCTGTCAGAATTTCTCTTGCTTAATCAAAGGTGTCATCATAACAAGTGAATTTTAATTCACCTAACTAAATTTTTTCTCACCCAACAAATGACCATTGAAGATTTAAAAGAAAAAAAAAGCAGTTTCATAGGGTTGCTCGCCCAACGAGACTTGACTTGCCAATGACCAATCATTCCGAGTTTTAGGTTTTTTTTTCACAAAACTAATTTCATCCAACAAGAAATTGTCTCATCTAGTGAATAATAAAACCGAAAATCCTATTTGAGGGTAGGCTTAAGGAGTTTTTTCTCACCAATGAGAAATGTTGTCTAAGCTCTAGCCTTTAGGAGATTGAATTTTGTTCAACAATAGGATGGCTCACCAGATGAGACTTGACTCATTCAACGATCTATCCTTATTTAGCTCCTAAAATTTTCACAAAACTAATTTTTCCCAACGAGAGATTTGATCGTTCGACAAAGTAATTTTAGTATAAACCATAGTTGTTGGCTCGTTATATTATTCATTTACAATTTATCTCCTGGACGCTGCATGAAGAGAAGATACAGGACGTTGTCTATGATGATATGTGATCCAAAGAAGCTTGGAAATGACATCGATGTATATCTCAATGCATTAGTTGAAGACTTGAAGTTGTTATGGGTTGATGGGTTTGAAGTATTTGATGTTGTTGCTTTTGAAACTTTCATCATGCATGAAATGTTATTTTGCACCATTAATGACTTCCATCTTATGGTAATTTGTTGGGGTACAATGTCAAGGGTCATAAAGCATGTCCTATATGTGAAGAAAACACTTCATCTCATCGGTTAAAAAACGGAAGGAAGACCGTGTATCTACGCTATGGAAGGTTTTTACAAGCTAATCATCCCTATCGAAGGTTAAAGAAAGCATTCAATGGATATCAAGAGAATGACGAAGCACCAATTCCATTAACATTCAGGGAAAGACAAAAGATAGAGTAAATGCTCATTTGGATATAATAATTTCACATTCATCTGTTGTACAAATTATGGAATTAATAATTGCACATCCTATACGAAGTCTTTAGATGATAAAAGCACAATACAAAATAGTGGAGTTAGTCTTGAAGCTGTGTTGCTACAATTTTGTACATCTAAATACAAAACCTTGTATTTGGATCAATGACATACTATGGTTCAATACAAGAAATATGGGAGGTTGATTATACCATGTTTACTACTCCACTGTTCAAATGTAAGTGGGTTAACAATAAGAATGGTGTCAAAATGGATGAATCAGGAATGACTCTAGTTGATTTTCGAAAGGTGGGTTATCGAGATGAGCCATTTATCATGGCACAACAAGCATCTCAGGTTTTCTATATTAAAAATCATGTGTCTGAACATTGGTTTGTCGCTCTTCATAGAAAAAAGAAAATTGATCCTAATGAAAAGAATCTTAGTGATCTTAATATTGCTGTCACCCACCCATTTAAAAGAACGATAAATGTTGATGAAATCCCTCTAGTTGATGATGTACATACAATTTGAGAAGATCACGATGAAGGAATATACATATAACCAATCAATAACTTTATGTATGAATTTCATGTTCTTGTTAAAATTTAGTTGTTTTGTTAAATAATGTTTTATGTGATTTTATATGTTGCTTATTAATGTTTTGTGATGTTTTCATTTCACATATATATCGTTGAACATCATAGTCCATCAGAGGATGAAACATCCACTAAGAGACCCACTAGAGGAGCCACTAGGTTGAGACAACTCTTAATTAGAAGAGCTAATGGTCAGAAAACACCTGTTGATATTGACGTCGAGACTGGAATTTCTAGAGGTTCGTTATGCGGACATTTTCAAAAGCTATTTAGGAATGTTGGCACGAGAGAGAATATCAATCCTTACTCCAACTTTTGATCATGTCACTAAAGTTGATCAGGACATGATATGGCAGGATTTATCGGTAACTAGTATTAATGTTATTAACCTTATAGTTTGATTTTGTTGATAATATGTTAAATATTATTGATGACATTTTCTATATTGCAGCTAACATTTGATATTCCAAATGTGGCGACGCTTAAACATAAATGTGGTGACACTTAAACACAAATGTTTGTCATCGGTGGCTGAGAAATTTCGTAGTTTTAAGACCAAGTTGACGTCTAGGTATGTGTTTGGATCTAAAAAGAATGAAAATCCATTGTTGAAATACACATGGATTGATGAAGACACATGACATCGGTTTCTTGAGCATCGGACATCTAAGGGATGACAAGTATGTTTATTTGAAATCATCAATTGCTCAATTGATAATTCTGTACAATTTAACTAATTCATAAAGTGGGTTTTATATGTTACAGGAAAAGAAAAAAAAGGCTCAAAGCATAAGTGCTCAAAATAAAAACCTACACATATTGTCTCGTGATGGGTATAGAAAACTTGAAGAGAAGATAATGTCATAAAAGAAAAAATCTAGGCCCCCACCCTTCTGAGGGTGAAGATATTGATCCTCCTTCACCACCATCACATCATCAAAAGTGGAAGTTAGCTCGTCTACGCACATCAAGCAACTAAACTTCTGAATCTGCACAAGAAATCTCTTAGAAAATTGCAAGATACAATTCTTCTATAAATAACTCGTTCGTGTTTTATAATATATGATGTTTTATAACTTTTTTTTATACATGGTAGGATTCGTTGGTTGAGCAGCGCTCCCAAGGAGGATTCACTCCAGAAGGTCGTCATGACATACTTGCTACTGCAATTAGACGGCCTGAGCACCCTAGACGTGTGCTGGATCAGGAGTCCACATCTGCCAATTTTTCGGTTCCTCCTCTCGTCATAGTGCTGATTATGAAGAGAGATTGATGGAAAGAATCATTGTGAGGGTGAGAAAAGAACTTATGCACCAATTTAAGAATTATGGTATTCGTTCGTCAATGGATCCTCCACCAGAACTAGACCCATCTATGCCTCTCACGGGTAAATAGTTTTTCTATAAGTTTTGAATTGAATAAATGATATTTAATAAAATAATTGAATAACATTAATAAATCATTGACTCTAACATGTAGAAGCAGAAAGAGGAGTTGTTCAGCTTCACCCGGGGATGACATGGACGACACTCATCCATGTCAGCTATATATTTGGGATGGTACAGAGAAGACACTAGTGGCATGTGGAAAAGTATTTGAGGCAGCCATAGTTTTTCATGGCATGGAGTTATCAAAGGATGAGATTAAAGTCACGGTAGAAGAGGTTCTCGTGTCGTTTGCTTTAGTTCTTGTGCCAACAGATGAGGTATATATTGTGGCACATGCATTCCAATGTTTCCTCACCTGATCTAGAGATTTTGTTGATTCTGACCCCTCGGTACAGACTCTTAAACCCACCATATACTAAATTTTTAAGTTTACATGTTTATTATATTCAAACTTAAATTATATTCCATTTTAATTGAAATTGCATCGATATAGGAAAATCCTCAACCAAAGAAGATTCCTCTCTGTTTGGACGATCCTCTACTCCAACTTGTTGAAATCATAGATGATAAGACGATGCAGATTCCATGGGATTCTAACATTTTTAGGAGAGACCTTGAGATCCCACTTTACTTGCATTCCCAAGATGTCTTGGAGCTTGCACAGGGACATGAGGAACTGGATATTACCATTATTCAATTATGGATGATGTAAGTCGTTTAGTCATTATATATATTTATTTGATATATTTATCTATTTACTTATATCAAATCAATTTTATGTTTAGGTATCTATCTGGTGTCACTGAAACTATGCGGCTGAATGATCTATATGGGTTTGTAGACCCCTAACTCACTCATGAAGGCAACAAGTTTGATGACACCCAAGCATATGTGACTAAATGCTTTCAACATGGAAAAGAAATTTATTTTGTCCCTTTTGTTGCTGGGTGGGTCAGTTTTGTTAACTTCTGAATATAATCTGTCATTTTAATGCATAACAATGAACCTTGTTGTGTGGTTTTGCTCTTTGCACTGCCCTCCCCCCAACCATCTTAGACAAGTGATAGATTGGTAAGAACCTCAATGTTAATCTTATGAATATGACATGTTATATAAAAGTATCCTAACTTATTCCCTTTATCATAGTTCAATTGTTGGACAAAACATGTTGTTAGGGTGATCAACGGCTAAGGCAAAATTTCTTGCATGGTGTTTCCTCCAAGTTTGATATTTCTATCCATATATTTATAATTGTTTGATTTTATTTTCTTCCTTAATTAATTGTAATGTTGTTGATATAATGTAATGTAATAGACAAAACGACTCATATGAGTGCGGTTACTATATAATGCAATGGATGACAACCATTGTGCATGCTCGTATTAGAACTAATTGGAAAATGGTAACATATATTTGAATTAAAACGAATACTTCGCAATATTGTCTTTCTATATACTAACTTAAGATAATGTCTTATTTTGCAAACATTCAAGAGTCCTGCGACAATTCTCGCGAAGTTCATAAAGCTTGGTAGGATAGCATGTGCAAAATTTATAATTCAGATGTACAATAGTATTGATTAGGATATGTATTTGGATTGTGGATATTCCAATTGTCTTTTAAATGTATTTGGATTGTGGATGTTTCATAAATTTTTTTTTTAGTCTGTGCTGGTTTTTGAAAAAAATTATGCAGGTTTAAATGTGGGAATGATAATAAAACAAAAAATGCATTTAAAAAAAAGTATATTAGGCCTCAGTTCTTACCATAACTGGATCAAAAAGGTGGTCTATGGTCTCAGTTCTTACAATAACCGAGGCCAAATGTTCTACGAATTTCTAAATTAATTAAAAATTTTGTTAACCTATGGCTTTAGTTAAGGCAAGACCCGAGGCAGAAAAGCGCCTCTATGGCTTCGATCCGTGTAGAACCGAGGCAGAAAAGCGCATTATGGCATCGGTTGGCACCCGACGCCAAAAGTCATCTCCTTTTGGTCTTGTCCCAATATGTCTCGATTCTAAAACCGAGGCAGAATAACAAAAGCAATTGGGGCAAAAAGCCCTTACTGCACTTGTGTACTGTAAAGCCATGATTGCCAATTACACTATTGGACATACCTGTTCAAGAACAAAATTAATGTGGATAAGAATGGAGGCAGTGAAGGATCAAATTTTAGATGACTCAGTCCTAAAGGTGTGTATTCCATGTTATGAATTTGGTTAAATAGGTAAGTTAGTTGGTATATTATAAGTATGTAATGTGATGTGTGAGAGGTGTAAATGACTAGTACTATTGTTCTTCCTTGGTGAACAAATGATTGATTTGATTTCAGGATAATTAACATGGGTAATGCATTCTTATCACACATGATTAGTTAGAAAGAACTCAAGAAATCTTATAGACCATACACTAATAATGACGATTTAATAATCAACAATCAGTAATAATTAATTGAAGGCACTATCCACTCTAATAATTAATTTTCAATAAAATTGGGTTTATAAAATTAAGCAAAGTGATAGTTTCAGCGTTTATAAAATTATCCTGAGTGCCAATAATTTATTAATATTTTATAACACAATTCAAAAATTATTTTTTTATAACTAATACTCTTGTGCCAGTAAAGTCCTTGACATCATTATACTTAAAAAAACATAACTCTATAGCATGTTACTTTCTTGGACGACCACATTCCACCCAATTCACAATCCCAACATTTTATTTATTTACAAATTGGTCAACAGACTCAATGAAAAAATTACTTTTACCAAGATTTAATGCTTTTGTAGGAAAAGAATTAAAAATGTTTTCATACAGACTTTCTTTTTTTTATAGCAAACAAGACTAACTTAAGAATTTCCAATGGACTCTATAGCTTTGTTATAGCAGAATCCTCAATAAAGTATTGATTAGGTTTTCCATCTTTGGAATTGCTATAGCTTTGTTACAGCAGAATCCTCAGTAAAGTTTGGATTTTTCACAATATACAGTTTGCTACCATGATATTTAGTACGCGTCCAGCACATGAAGTCCAGCACATGAAGTGACATGAATAACGCTATTTAATGATAGCAATGTGAGTATCATCTAACAATCAATACCAGAAAACCATGTTAGCAGATACTCCTTTTGATTGTTAAGGGACTAAAATATAGCACACAACAAACAACCATATGTGAAATATCAACCAGCCAATATCCAGTATTTGAATTCACTCATTGAAAATCAACATACTTCACATTTCATGGAATCCTCTGTCTTAGACTTTACCACCAAATACATCATATATATATATATATATATATATATATATATATATATATATATATATATATATATATATATA
>Ga0214544_1003552_pt1 | contig 32107 bp, 16 predicted proteins | sample CNSS3metaG_FD_160074 | JGI IMG/M metagenome (GOLD analysis project Ga0214544, IMG submission 160074) | Root nodule microbial communities from cowpea collected in UCLA plant growth center, Los Angeles, California, USA - CNSS3 | ecosystem: Host-associated > Plants > Roots > Nodule | place: USA...
TAAAATAATAATATTAATAATAATAATCATCATCAAAATAATAATATTAATAATAATCATCGTCATAATAAAAATAAATAATAAGACGAAGATGAAAATTGATAAGGTCAAACAATTCTTATCACAAAAGGAAGAATATAAGGTAAAATTATAAATTGAGAAAGGATTAGAAAGAGTCTGGATTGAGACACGCAAAACACTGTCCTTAGAGAGAAAAAACTTCCACTAGTTCTCAATTGGAGCATCGTGCTGATAATGTGTTATGAAATAAAGCGAATAACAGAGAGAAGAAAGAATAATAGATAAGAGAGAAGAGAAAGAAACATTAGAGAATAGAGAATAGGGAGCAACTCATCTGTGTATTATTATTGATAGGAAGAGTCCTATTTATACATACAATATGTAATCCATAAAGGAAACAAATCAACTTAGTTAATACAAATATTTACCATAAAGAGTAATGAATCATATCAGTAAATATATCAAATCAATGGACAATCATTAATTCATAATTCATAACCGTACCAGTGAAATATAACTGTAGAGAATTTTATTTTATTTTTTCAAAAGTGAGTTATACAAATATTTTCTACCACATGTTCAAATATTTCTCATCAAAGTGGTACTATAGACTCGTGTGGGCAATAAAAATATCAAATTAAATTCGACATAAATAATATCTCAGAATTTCCAAAGCGAAAATTATTGTGTCCAATATGTTATGAGTAGGATAATTTATTGTCATAAACCTTTAACTTCTAAAAAGTTAAATATCATTTTATTAAAATAATATTAAAAAATGTTATGTTAGTTGCTTTTAAATAGGGAATTTTTAAGTAGATCACTCAAATAAAATTAGGAAACAGTTGGCTGGGAAAATATTACATTAGGAAATACACTTAAATAAATTTGGCTTAAAAGGTAATATATTATCTCTTTAATAAAAGTAATAAATATTAAAAAAATTAAATAAAAGTTATATCGCGCCAGGTAGGGGTCGAACCTACGACTTTCTGCTTAGGAAACAGACGCTCTATCCACTGAGCTACAGGCGCTTACGTAAGTTTGCACTTGATTACATTTATGGCGTGGTAGCATTAAAAAAAAAAAGAACTAATTAATAGCTTCAATTTAATTAATTATTGAATTAATATTTTTAAAAATGAATTACAATATTTATTTATATTTCCAATTGATGAATGAAAGAGCATGAGATTCTCTTAATCTGAATCTTATCACAACTTGTAACAATCTATAGGATAAAATTGAGTGCATTATTTAGATTAAGCATGTTTCATATGATTGGGTCAAATTTTGGTCTCAAATTGGATAATATTTACTTATTCAGCTTAAATTTGAATTTTGTACTTATATTTTATGATAAAAAAGTTAACTTTCAACTAATACAATTTTTTTAAGATTAACTATTCCGCATTATTCATATAACTTTTTATGTTCTAAGTCGTGTTAATATTTTACAAATTAAGAAAATCAAACCCCGAACCTAACACTTTGAGATGTGGTGGTGACTATAGATCATGAATATAAAAATAGTGATTACATATAATCATTTAAATAAAAGAAATGTCAATCTTAAATCAAACACATTAAACTTAATGTCTACTTGTTTATATATAATTATTTAAATAAATTAAATGTCAATCTTAGATATGTAGGGTTAAATATATTTTTGTTCTTTTGATTTTCAATCAAAGTTGGAATTTGTCCTTTTAAAAAATTTAGACCAATTTAGTTATCAAATTTTAGAAACGTATGAATTTAATCCTTTTAACCACATTTTATTAAATTTATTTAACGTTTGATGATAGCATTTCAATTAATATTGAAGCAAAAATGTATCAAACGGTGTAAACAACTCAAATACTATCATAAAATGTGTTTAAAATATCAAATAAACTTAACAAAATCTGGTTATATTATATTACTTCATTTCTAAAGATAAATGACTAAAAATGATCAAAATTTCAAGAGGATACTAATTTCAACTTTTATTAAAAGTGAAGAGACTAAAAATATATTTAACATAACACAACTCAATAAATTGATATTTACTTCCAGTTTTTCAAGAAGCGAAGACGTACCATGTGTTCAAAGAGTTCTTATTTAAATAAAAACACTTGTATCAACACTTTTCATTGAAAATTAAATATTTTTAAACCTTTAAATTTTACAAACTAAAATATAAATATCAATGATGAAACCACACCAACATTTGGAATATAATCAAACTATGAATACAAATTCATCAATAAGTAACGTTTTAACATCCAAGTAACTACTATAAAATATAAAGATTGTAACATAGTTACCAAATTTTATGTTTTGGTCATCCCTATAGTAACAAAATTTGCCTTAAGATAAGTATGTAGTAACAAATTTATCAAGACTCAACAGATTATATTAGGTAAAAAATAAAATATAAGGTATAAACCAAAATATAGAAAAAAAAAATATAATAATTATATACTATTCACAACAACAATTTGAGATCAATTAATTCTCAATTTAGAAATTAAGTTTAAGTCTCACAAATAATGAAAAAGGAATAACAAATAATTGAAATAGAAAAATAGAATCATTAACGAATATAATTTAATACCCATTAATTTTTTTCTCATCAACTAAAACAAATTAATTAATTAAGAAATTAAATTTCATAACTTAACGTTTCAATTGAAATGAAATAAAGAAATTAATTAAAAACATTGGTCTAATTCAAATGAATAGTTATTGTTTACCTATGTAATTAATTATTATAATTAAGTTTTGAAAACCACCCTATACTTTAAATTTATCCAAAATTGATATAAAAGCCAAAAGACTTTTAAATGTCTTTATTATTTTTAAAGCTAATATAAGGTACTGAGATTTTAATTAACAATATAGAACAATATTCAATTTAACTTTTAAATATATTTGTCCTTAATCGTTTGTAATATATAACAATATTCAATTAAGATAAATAAGTATTTATATTGCAATTTATAGAACGCTATTCAATTAACATAATTAGTATTTATATTCTATTAAAAAAAAGTACTGACAAACGTAAAAGGAAGATTAGAGATAGTAACGGCTGAAGTTCATAAACAACACAGAATATAGAATGCATCATAAAATAAACCCCAAAACACCAATCTTCATGAGTCTTGACTAGAACCCTAAAAATAATGATTTTCCATATCCAAGTTCAGCGTCCAAATCACACTCTTCGGATCCTTTTATAGCTTTCACCAGATCTCTTTTTGCCATTTCAAGATTTACCTCTGCTTCAATTATCTTTCTCCTCAAAGCCTTTGTTTTCTCCTCTAAAGTACACACATTCTCCTCTAAAGTATCCACATTCTCCTTCAAAGTAATCACATTCTCTTCCAACCTTTTCACTTCAACAACTTTCTCAACACGAGTTTTAATGCCTAAGGCAGATTCAACATGTGGTTTTAACCAACCCAAATCAAATCCAAATGTCTGAAGTTCCTCCCATAAAGTTTGGAGATGATTGCAAGATTCATCATCCATGTCTCTCACCTTTTTAGTCTTCAGAAAATGAAGAACTCTACCCAGAGCTGTAAAAGCCCATTCAGTAAATCTTTGACTTTTCCTCTTCTTGCTATCGATAAGTGATGGATAGCATGAACAAACTTGTTCAAGTAGAGGAACAAAGTGTTTCTCTACTCTTCCTATGTCCCTAAAATCCACCATCTCAACAAATGATGAGGTTGGGATCATTTCCTTGGGTGAAACATTCTCGATGCTTCCAGCAACCTTTTCATCAATTTTCATCTCTGATTCAACAACTTCTTTCTCTTGTTCTGATTTTTTGAACCAGCATATGAACTTCAATTATACAAGTATCATTCATTATGAAACCACGACTAGAGTCACAAAGATCACCCAAAGGTACGAAGGATTTGTAACCATGATCATCCTCTACTAAATTGAAGGTGTGACTAGTTTCTGACAAATTCATATATGAAAAGTCAGTTGCTTATAAAATAGTTTAAAACATATATGAAATTGGAGAGTCTGACTATTCAGGAATTTAAGGTAGAAAAACATATTAAGGAAAAACATATAGATAGAAAAAGCTAGTTTCATTCGCCTGAGAAAATAATATTAAAATATCAACAAGAGAGAAAAGTGTGAAATATACCTTTGATTATATTCTTTCCGTGATCGAGCTGATTAATAAGATTGATTTTGAAAACTGCAAATTTTTGCCATCCATGAGGCATAGTAGCAGCACCAGAATCCAAATAAAGTGACAAATCCTCAACTTCATTCCCTTTTGGAAAGATAAGAATCCTCCTATAAAAACAAAGTAACAAACTTAATGAGAAAAAGATTTATCCTCCTATAAAAACAAAGTAACAAAACTTAATGAGAAAAAGAGACGAAATCATATGAAAGAGGAAGATAAAAAGTATGTATAATAATTAAATGAAGCACCATGTATGGCCATGGAGAGAAAACTTTTCCGAGTATATTTTGGAGTCTAACTTGGAGAAGTTGGTAATGGTCCATGTAAATTTCTCAAACACTTTATCCTCAGTATTCTGATCATCCATTTCAGTAACTCCTGAGTTTCAACCTTGCCACTGACAAAACAAACAGTGTTGAGTTTCACTTAGGAAGATCAAACCCATGATTAAACATGACAAATAAAGACATTTTATGGTCGAATAAAGTTTTATCAAGGATGGAAGTCGTTAGGAAAGAATCGGTTTCGAGTGAAACCGTTTTGGATCCTATCGGTTTTGCTTTTTTATTTTTTTTAAATTTTCATTTTTATATTACAGGTAAATTTATTAAATAATACTACATACAGTTTTATATTTTATGTTTATTAGGATTAAAAAATAATAATGTAGTTGACACATTTTACTAAAATAATATGTTTTGGAGTATTATATTGAGTTTTAAACTAAAATATGTAATACTGATATTAATTTTTAATATTTTTTATGTTTAAGCTTTTTTTAATTAATAGGCGTACTTTTTAGGAAAAAGAGGTTTAGAAAATTAATTAAAAAAGCACAACAAAAATCTGAAAATTAATAATATAAAATAAAAAAAAAGTATTACATTTTTTAGTTTTTTCTTAAAATAAACTCTAACCTTATAATATATTCTGCCATGACATGAGAGATGCAAACTAAAATCATGTAATAAAAATTAAAATAAATGTAATTGAAAAAATTTAAAAACCAAAACCGTTAGATCCAAACCGATTTTATTTGAAATCGGTTCTAATCCTAACCACTTCTATTTCTATTATTTCTATTGAAGTTGTTATCATTTATAACGTTTTTTACTTTTTAAAAATTTGAAAAGAAGACGGTGCCACTAACGACTATCTACTTCACTTAATGTATCGTTACCCATTTTCATTTGATGTATTGTTATCCATTATTTGATGTGTCGTTATTCATCATGACGATTTCACCCATCTTGTATAATATTTTAATCAATTGATTCATATTTGTAAATTAATCTTAAGTGATCCAAATCTGTAATTTTGCCTATGTTGGTTGTTAGTTATTGGGTGTTTGAAAAACATAGAAGGCTGAAACATGAAAAATAAGCAAAATTTGAATAGCAGAAAATTATATTTTAATGTAAATTTAGGGAAATAACTAAATGAAACTTCATTTGGGTAACAGTATCAGTGGAACCTCAAAGATATCTATAAAATGGACAGCTATAGAATTAACATAGCATGTTACACAGCACTGACAACAATAGGAAATTCCGATGAATGAGAGAGATTGTGGCAAAATGAGAGCCAGTGAAGGTTTATATAGAAAGCCAAATGCTGCAGGTTTAATTAATAAATATAAATTTTATGATGAAACTTACTAATAAATAAAAATATTATAAATTAAAAAGTATATATTCTTAAATTAAAAGAAGTTGTTCATATAAATCACTCATTATACAATTTATAAACAATTTGTACGTACGAAATTTAAAATAATTATTTTATTTTTAAGTAATTCAGCCTTGGTAGACGCGATTTTATTGGGTTGCTCACCGAGAACAAGTTTTGAAAGTTGTTTTTACGTTATTAACTCTGTTTTCCAATGTCCTGCAAATTTAACCACCCATGGATAACTGTAAAAGTCACAAATTTTAATAACTCTTCTTAGTAGTGTCTAGTTTCAAAAGAGTTGATTGATTTTCTTGGATGAAATTGAGTTCAGTTTTTTTTTTCGCTGCTCAGCTTTTTTTTATCTTATTTTTATTTTTATTTTAAATAAATTTACTTATATGTTAAGAATACAGAATTTTCTGAATAATAAAAAATGATGTTATAATTAATTAAGACAATAAAAGTTACTTTCATTATATTATAATCATAATATCATTATATATTAATTATAAAATAGAAGTCACTTCCGTTATCCTTTCTCTTAAATAGTAAAGGAAACAAGTCACAAATCTTAATAACTCTTCTTGCTGTAGTATTTGAGAAATGTTTAATGTATAATAATTCAGTTAAGCACCATTTATGGCTATTTTTTTCACTTTTTTTTTTGTACAATCTATTACAATTATTTATATTCCCATCTGAAGAATCGCTTCCTCATTACTCTATTTTCAAATCGACATTTTATACTGTTGCAACTTAATAAAATACAATAAAATAAATAAACAAATATAAAATATAAAGTATAAACAGAAGTACTGCATGTTCACGACAACAATTTGCGATCAACATTCCATTTTAGAAATTAATTTTGAGCCCAAAAAGAAGATAAACGGGATTTAACGAAAATTTGAAATAATAGGAGTAGATTTTCAAAATAATTCAATAGTCATCGGTTCAAAACCTGTGTAATTCATTATTATATTTAAGTTTTGAAAACTCCTATAATTATAATAAGATTAGGGTTTTAAAACATCCATGAACCTTAAACATCCAGGAAAAAGTATATTAATTTTGTTTTTTTATTCTTTTGTTAAACTAAAACAAGATTTTAAAATTTATGAACTCAAAGCGCCCTTTGTATTAATGACTTTGCTTCTCATCACACTACTATTTACTAATATCATTTTAGATATATTTCATAATTTTTAAGGTAGAACAATATTCAATTAACATAACAAGTGTCTATATATATATATATATATATATATATATATATATATATATATATATATATATATGTTGACAATAAATAGAAGTATTGAGAACATATCACTCATGTTAGCTAAGATTAGTGGGGTAGTAACAGTTCAAGTTCATGAACCACACAAGGAATGTTCGATGCATCATTAAATAAACAAATAAAATGAACCCTTAAATATCGATTTCATACTTTGATTCTCGTACGGAATTCAGGTCAAACAAGTTCAATATAAAAAACTAATACTGATGATTAGCAAAACATCTAATTTTTCATAAAGTTTAAAAAAAAAAAAACATGTCGACTACCAATAAGAAATTATTCGACAAACAGCATAATCATGAATCATGGTTTTTCATATCCTAGTTCAGCATCCAAATCACAGTCTTGAAAGCCTTGTTTTGCTTTCACCAAGTCTCTTCTTGTTATTTCTAGATTTACTTCTGCTTCAATAATTTTTGTCCTCAAAGTCTTTGCTTCAATCTCTAAAATAGCCACGCCACATTCTCCTCCAAAGTATTCACCTTCTCCTCCAACTTTTTCACATCAACAACTTTCTCAACACAAGTTTTCATGTCCAAGGCAGATTGAACATGAGGTTTCAGCCATGACAAATCAAATTCACATGTCTCAAGTTCCTCCCATAAAATTTGGAGATGATTGCAAGCATCATCATCCATATCTCTCACCTTTTTAGTCTTCAGAAAATGAAGAACTCTACCAAGAGCGGTAAAACTCCATTCAATAAATCTCTGACTTTTCCTCTTCTTGCTATCCAGAAGTGAGGGATATTGTGAACAAACTTCTTCAAGTAAACAAACAAAATTTTTCTCTACTTTTCCCATGCCTTTGAAATCGACCACCTCATCAGATGATGAGGTTGAGATCATTTCCTCGGATGAAACATTCGCAATGCTTTTAATAACAAGCTTGTTATCAACATTCCTCAGTGATTCATCAACTTCTTTCTCATGTTCTGACTGTTGAACCAGTATATGAACTTCAATTATACAACTATCATTCAGCAGGAACCCACGACTAGAGTCACGAAGTTCATCCAAAGGTATGAATGAAGGGAAACCCCAAGAAACCTCTTTTGAATTGAACGTGTGGCTAGTTTCTGACAAATTCATAAAACAAGAGCCAGTTCATAAACGAAGCCAGTTGTGTATCAAGTTTAAAACAAAATCATACGATCATTGAGAAAGCGTGGTAAAAGGGTCATTAGGAGCTAAATAATCTTCATTCACCTTAGAAAATAATATCGTTGAGAGATAAGTGTGAAATATACCTCCCGTTACATTCATTTTGTGGTCAAACTGATTAATGAGAATGAGTTTGAAATTTGCAAATTTCTCCCATCCATGAGGCAAAGTAGCAACACCACCACCATTCAAATAAATTGACAAACACTTCACTTTATTCCCTTTTGGAAAGATAAGAATCCTCCTAAACAAAGTTAGAAAACTTAATAAGAAAAACAGTTAAAATCATAAGAAAGAGAAACATGTAGAGTAGAGAGGAATTGAATGAAGCACCATGTGTGGCCATCGAGAGAAAAAGTATCCGAGTACAATTCCTCGGAGTCTAACGTGGAGAAGTTGGTAATGGTCCATGTAAACTTCCCGAACACTTCCATCTTTGAATTCGGATTCACCATTTCAGTAACTTCTAAGCTTCAACTGTACGTAACACTGACAAAAGAAACAATATTTGATTTTCACTTAGGAAGAGAAAAAATAAAGATCTTGGATGGTTGAATAAAATCATACGTAAAAATTAACAACATGGTAAGTGTTGGTTGTTTGAAAAACATAAAAGGCTGCAACATGAAAGAAAGAAAAGAAAAGTTTGATTATGTGAAATGACGTTGGAGATGAGGGTGTTGTAAAGAAATGGTGGAGTAGTGTGTGATGTTTCGAATTCCGTGAAGTGAAGGGTTTTTTATTAATATGAAGGGTTTCGAAATGCTTTATTTGTTTCGAGTGATATCCTAAAGTGGAGTAAGAAATAAAGAAAGTTGTTTGAAAGAAGTGATTTGGAATGATAATATATATGTGCAGAAAGAGATTTGAGGCAATAAAATTAGATTTACCAAAATACTCTTGTCAAATCACACACTCATTTCAAGTGCATGCACCACTGTTGCCTGTCTTGCTTTTTGGCTTTGTCTTTTCAATTACAGCCTTGTGCGAGATTTCTGGAGATGCATCATCGAATGTGAAGATGGTTGGTAGGTGGAAAACTTAGCTGCATTTGAAGGATCATGATGCTCAAAGAAGGAGTTTATGATTTTTATATACATAACTTGTTTAAATATTTATAAATCGAAATGAAGTTGTTCATATAAATAACTCTTTGTATTTTATAAGCAACTTCTACATTTTAACAATATACATGTATGAAATTTCTATTAAAATAAAAATTTTATAACTTAACTAAAAAGACACAAACCAAAATTATGAAAAAAAAACTCTACAAGACAACTGGACAACGACGTATTTTGTTATTCCATATTTATGTTTGTAGAAAAAATTCATCTTCATTTCTATATCCAAATTCAACGGGTATTAAACTTTTGTTTCATCCTCATTTCCACTGAGTAACGGGTATAATATCGTACCCATATCTTTACTATTTTCTTATTACTTCAATATTAATTTTAATTTATTTTTATAAAATAATAAAAAAACATTATGGTAAAGGAAACATAATATTATCAAATATTCAATATTAAGAGGATAATTCACTAGTGCATAATTACCTTTTTACTCGCCTTATATGTCTCGGTTGGCCAGGAACCATTGGCGCACCAATGAAGGGACAGGAGGAGCCGTGGCCCCCCCAAACTTTTTTTGAAATTTTTTTAATGTTATATGAAAATTGTTTTTTTTTTATTTTTTTAATTATGTATAAGAAATTTAATTTTTTGGAATTTTTTAAATAATAAAAATATATATCGAGAATTGATAAAAATTAAAATAGGTATCTTTTTATTTATTTTATAAAATATAACATTTAATGTTAATAAATAATAAAACATAAATTAAATTTAATAAAAAATAAATAAATTTATTAAGATATTTTTTATTTTTTCTCTCACTGTTTTTTGAGTTTCTCACATATTGTACCCACTTTAAACTTTTACTTGTTTTGTTTTCTTTTGTTTATAAAGAAAAAAAAGAAACTTGAACACAAATTCATTATTTTGTCCTTTGTTTTTGTATGCTTTATTCTATTAATGAAGAAAAAAGTAATTTTTTTCTCAATTGATAGTGAAATATTAGTTTAATAATTAATATTATTTTTTATCTTACGAGCATTTGGTATATTCATTTTTATAAATATAGAAGAAAAAACAATGCACTAAGTGTTTTTTAATAACTGGTTTTTAATTGTGACTTGATTATCATATATTTTTCTTTTATTAATTACGTATCACAATTTTTATTTAGATTATGATAAATTATCTTTTAGTATTTTTTTTAAAACATAAGTATATTGATGAAGAAATAAAAGAATAAATAAATTATTTAAAAGTGATAAAATGGAAGCTACCGTGAGGAAGAAAATAGACAAAATCAATCTTTGACAAAAATAGGAAGTCAATTACATCTACTTGATTGATTTTTTAATCCGTCTAGTCTTATTTTAACTCTTCTTGTTTCTACAACTATATCAGAAAGATAATTTTCTACAGTGAACATTATCAAAATAAGATTGCAAAATAAAACGGAAGATGAATTTTTTTGCTGACGATATGATTATTTATATTAAAAACAAAATATAACTAAAAATTTTAGTATTGATTCAATTATTATTGAGTTCAATAATCTTACGGATCCATAATTAAATATATAAATTTTAAGTGTATTTTGGCACCCCCATAAATATTGAGCAAGTTCCGCCACTGCCAGGAACCGAAGCATATAATGGCGCGGTGACATTTTTGCAAATCCAGACAACTTTTATGCCTCGGTTTAGTATAACCCGAAGCAAAAAAGTGTTATATGCTTCGGTTCGCCAAAAACCGATGCCAAAGGTGACTCATATGCTTCGGTTTCACAGACCCGAAGCCAAAAACCCACTAGCCATTACGTCTTTGGCCTTGGGTGACACTGAACCGGGGCCAAATAGGGCTATATGCCTCGGTTCAATTAATAACCGAGGCCATATGGTTTAATTAGGGCACAAAATTTGCGAGCCCCCTTTCTTTTCTTCTTCCTCGCGCCCCTCTCTACAAACCACCATTCCAAGAACCACCAAGCTTCCAAAATCTCAACCCTAAAAAAATCCTCATCCCATGTGTTGTCACGATACTACCCGTTCGCGGGGAACCTCAGAGACCAACTTTCCATCGAATGCAACGACCAAGGTGTGTCCTTTCTCGTCACCACCTTCACATGCAACCTTTCATCGATCCTCCACAAAGTTGCTGACGCCGCCACACTTTGCAACTTCATCAATGGCTGGGCTACATTCACCCGCCATAGCCAAAACCAAGAACAAGAACAACGATAGTTATTGTCATCGTTACCCTTCCCAGTTCCCAAGGCTTCATTTTTCCCACAAGAAAACTTGCCCGTTTTCCCAGAAGCCGCGTTTGTGAAAAATGACACTGTTTGCCGAAGGTTCGTCTTCGAGGCTGCTAAGATCGAGTCACTCAAAGCCATGGTGTCCTCCTCCAGCAACGTGCAAAACCCCACATGTGTGGAAGTTGTGAGCGCGTTGATCTACAAGCGCGCGGTTTCATCGCTAGGGTTAACTTTCGAAACGACGGCGTTTCGTACTGTCGTGAACCTCTGCAACATAAAATAGAGCCTCTATGGCTCCGGTCCCTCTGCAACCGAGGCAAAAAAAACTCTATGGCCTCGGGTGATAACTGAGGCCAAAAGAGGGTGCCTTTTGGCCGAAAGTAATTGGGGCCAAAAGCCCTCACTGTACTTGTGATTGTTTCTTCGATATCAAATATTTTAAAATAAATTATAATTGTTTACATCTTAGATTAGAATACCAAATAAAATTTCATGAGAAACAAAACATTTATTAAATATGCAAACATTAATGAAACCTAGTTCATAAAATTTAAAAATATTTTTAAAAAATATAAAAGGAAAACAAATATTGAAATTAAAATACATTTTAAATGTTTGTTTACTTTAATTTGTTAAATTCTAATTAATCTTTTTTTATACACTAATGAAAATTATAATACACCACTTAATCAAAATGATGCAAAGAACAAATAATAAACATAATAATAAAATCTGAACATAGATCTTGTATCTTTTGAACTCCAATATATTTTAGATGGTGATAAAAAATATTCATGATTATTACATTAAATTTTTATATTGTAGTAAATAGAAGTTATTTATACAATTATGGTGAAAAAATTACAGTATAATTGATAATGAATTGTAAAATAAAAAATAATTAGATAAAATATATCAAAATAGTATTCTATATGATAAAAATAAACAACAGATAAAATATTAAAAAATTAACAAACGTGTGTCTTATAAAAATTAGAGAGACAATTGAAATAAATTGTACAGAGGAAAACAAATGTATTATTAAGGGTATGATAAGATGAAAAATATCTTAGAGATCTAAACAAACTTTTCAAATATCAACATATATACTCAATGGTTGAAAAATAACAAAAATTGTTTTACAAAACAAAAGAGTTTTTCAAATGAAACAAATTTTAATAATAATAAGTAAAAAAAATTATATTACCTAGTAAATGAAAAATTTATGTTATCAAACACTTAAATTGAGAGTATTAAACATTCTCATATGAAAGAAAAATATACAATAAATAAAAATAAAAAATAATATAAATATTCAAATGTGAGACATAAAATTTTTTGACATATATTATTTTAACATAATTACATAAGATGAAAAATATATTGGAGATGTGAATGAGTTTTATAACAAACAATATAATTAGAAAAAATAAAAAAATAGAAAGCATATATATATATATATATATATGGTAACTTAATTAATTGTGAATATTTAATAATTTAAACGGAGACTGGTATTATAGCGGGATATGTACATTTTCATACCCAATTGAAAAAAAATTGAGGATTCTCCATATCCATACCCAATCAATGTCGAAATTCTCCATCAAAACAGAAACAGGTTCAGACAATACACACAAACAATATCCACAAAAATGAGTTTATTTGTCATCTCTAATCATTAATATCATTAACATCTTCCCGGCCTGCTCCAAACATTCTAATATTAGAAAACTATTATCATATACTACTTTCCCCATCCACTCACCAAAGGTTCATGAATCACATGGATTACGTTCAATTTACTGATGAATTTAGAGAAAAATCATCAAATTAAGTTTAAAATAATTTGAGATAAAATCTCCAGAAAAATAATTTTAAGTCTAAAAAAATTATGAAAACGGATAACCAAAATTTGAAAAAAAAAAAGATTTATAAACAAAAACAAATTACTATCCGTTATATTCATCTCATCCTCTAAGACACATTGGTTTAAAAATTAAAATGACATAAAAATAAAACATAAATTAATTAATTAAAAAAATGTAATTTACTAAACAGTTGAAATGAACAGTTATCAATGACAGCTTCAATGACAGTAACAATGGAGCCTCAAAGATAGCTCTAAAATGAAGAAGTATGGATATAACATGGCATATATAACAGCACAAAATGAGTGCCACAAACCCACCCCTTACACCAACAATAGGAATTTCCGATGAATAAAGAGAGATTGTATTATTATGAGAGCCGAAGTTAGGGCCGGCTTAAAGATAAAACAAATAAAGTATTCGTTTTAGGTTTTCAAGTAAAGCTATCAATTTTTTTTTTAGTATAAAATCATGTTTAAGAAAAAAAAAACTTAATTACAAGTTTTTGTTTGAGATTAAAAGAAAAAAAATAAAAGAAAAATAAACATTCAATTAAAAAAATATTCTAAATGTCTGTTTACTCTAATTTTTTAAATTTTAATAAAATTTTTTATTTGATACACTAATACAATTTATAATATATCATTTGATTAAAATCACACACACAAAATATTAAACTAATAATAATAGAATTTTAATATAGATATTTCATATTTTGAACTTCGAAATATGTATGGTGATAAAAAAATTATGGAAATTACGTTAAATTATTATATTATAGTAAATAACGTTTATTTATAAAAATATACATATGATAATGAGTTAGAAAAAAATGATATAAAAAGCTTCAAAATAATATTTTACATGATAAAAATAAACAATAAATAAAAATATTAAAAAATGATCAAATGTGTGTCTTTGAAACAATTTGAGAGACATAACATATTATAATAATAATATTTTGGTTTAATTAGTGATTTAGTCATTTAATTGTTACTTTTGTTCATTTTTGTCCCTTTAATATGTTTTGTTCAATATAATCCTCCAATCTTTTAAAAATGTTCAATTTGGTCCCTTATCTTTTTGTTGTTTTTGATTCAATATAGTTATCCTATCTTTTAAAGCGATCCAATCTTATCATCTTCTACCTGAAACCAAATTAGTAATTAAATTTAATTACAACTTATATATACATGTTAAAATATATATTTTTTTATAATTTATACATCAAATCACTCACCTAAATACTCAAATTTATTTAATTTCTTACAATCCACCTAAATACTCAAATTTTTAACACCTAGGTGAGGTGATTTGATGCATAAATTTTAAGAAATAATTTTTTAACATGTATATATAAGTTTAAATAAGTTTAATTACTAATTTAGTTTCAAATTAGAAAGGACAAAATTGGATTATTTTTAAAATAATGAGAATTAAATTGAATAAAAAAGAATAAGGGAACCAAATTGATCTTTTTATAAATATTATATGACTAAATTGAACTCAAAAATAATAAGGGGACCAAAATAAACCTAAGAAACAAATTAGAGGATTAAATAATAATTAAGCCTATTATATTATATTATATTATATATTTGAAATATAATGAAATAGTAATTTACTCATGAAGATATTATGAAAAATCTATAAGATATTTAATATAAATTATATTAAATAATATCTTATGATATTATAATCTACAATTAGATTCTATTACAATAAACATTCACTTTGCATATTGATCTTGGGAATTTAATGCGAATTTGATTGAGATGTTGACTCATGTAATTACAATATCAAATATTACTAGTGTTGGAAAGTTTAGAGATACCATATATATGATATAAAATTGAAAAATATTTTAAAAACAAAAAATATTTCTTAACAACTTGATGTCAATATGAGCGAGTTGAAAGATTTCACTTATTTATCATCGGAGAATCAGTTAAATCAAGCTCAAGTACATTCTTCACTCTTCGTCGCATTTTATAAAATGGTCGATCAATAGTCACATGTGAGCGAATTCAAAATACTCGTCTAATGACTTTACATGATTTTTTTTAAAAAAATAAAAAATTGTTGATCCAAGAAATTTTGCTTTAAAAATGTAGATTTAGGAGAAAAACAAACTTAAATGAGTGTAGACTTAAACCAATATTTACTGTACATATTTAAGATTATGATATAATAATTGATTATTCAATATTTCTAGAATATACTAATATCTCGACCCACCCCACATTTTTTTAGTGGGCTTGGGGCCTAGCCCACCAGACCAAGCCCACACTGTCACCCCTACTTAGAAACATTGGTCTAATTCAAATGAATAATTATTGTTTTCATACCTGTGTAATTAATAATTATACTTAAGGTTTGAAAAGTCCAATAATTAGTTACAATATATGGAAATGTGTTTTGCATAAAACTACAAATACACTGTCGTTATGATCTGAAAGGGGTCTTTACAAGGAAGATGTACAGATGATGATAAAATCAATTGCAACACAACTGAAAGATCTTGATCTAAAATATGAGTTTCATATGGATAAAAAGTTGCGAGAATCCTTACTGAAGTAAGTTGTTCCTAACTATCACTTACGTCAGTAACAAATTTGCAAATCATAACTTGAATTTCGTTTTCTAGTGAAGGCAAGTTTCCAAGAGATCGCAAGTTCTTGTAGTCACAACATAGAATTGATTACATCCTTCTCTTGGGATTACAACCTCCTATCCCTTTTTTAATATAACTTAATTATTAAAAAAACAATAATCTACATCAATAATCTCATTTGCCTAGTCACTGTTTAATCATACATAACTCTATTCACTCACTGTTCCTTTAACACCATTTAATCCAATTTATCACAAAGGATATGATTGATATTTCTTTTAGAAAATATAGACCTAATTGAAATTAATAAAAATAAAGGGATTAAATTGATATTTTCTTACAAAAATAGAGACAAATGCATAATTTAACCTAACAAATTTATCAAGAACATTAACTCTTTTACTTTTCTCTTTTTCTTCAACCTTTTCAAAACGAGATTAATGCAATATAATAAAATAAAAGTTATAAACAAAAATACACCAAAAATTATAAGAATTACATGCTATTCACAACAACAATTTGAAATCAATTAATTCTCCACTTTAGAAATTAAGTGTGTTTGGTCTTCAGATTCGGGAATTCAAATCCAAGTTTACTTATGTTTGATAAAAAAAAAATTATCTCATTGATCTCAAAAGTGAGTTGGTTTCAAAACAAAATCATAAAACTTTTATGGTAAATGAAATTTTCAATTTCATTCAACCAATCTTAATTTTTTTTACCTGCAATCCAAACACGTCTTAAGGTTAATAAGTCTAAAAATGAAAAAAAATAATCACAAATAATTAAAATAAAAGAATATTTATAAACGAATATAAATTAATATCCATTACTTTTTCGATCATCTCTAAAACACCATGATTTAAAAATTAACATTATCTAAGAAACAAATTAATTATTTAAGAAATTAATAGTTATCGTTTCAATACCCGTGTACTTCATTAATTATTATAATTAAGTTTTGAAAAGTCTAATAATTAGTTACAAGATGTGGGTTTTAAAACTTCCTTCAACTTTTAAACTTCTCCAAAATTGTCTTTATTCTTTTTAAACCTAATATAATATAAGGTAATAAGATTTTAAAATTCAGGGATACAAAGCCCTTTGTTTTAATGACTAACACACATTTACGAAAACCATTTTAGATATATTTCATCATTTGCAATATGGAACAATATTCAATTAACATGAAATAAGATAAGTATTTATATTTCAATTTATAGAACAATATTCAATTAGCATACTAAGTATTTAGGTTACAATTAATAAAAGTAGTGGCAAACATACATGTTAACAAAGATTAGTGATAGTAAAGGTCGAAGTTCATGAACAACACATAACATTAAAAAATAAACCCCTAAATACCAATCTTCATTTGTTTATGTTTAATTCCATTTGAGTCTTAATTAGAATCCTAAAAAAAGTTAACACCCAAAACACCTAAAATGTTTGCAATTGGGACACCAATACATGTTTGATAGGTTTTGTGTTATTTTTTGGATATCAGTGAAGTCAATATTAATTAGTTTAAGTTCATAATCATTTAATTATAATTACATTGGTGGTCCAAGGTTGGTGTTAAAAGAAAAAAATAATTTTATAAGTTTTAGTAGACTTGTATAAAAAATCTTTTTCAACTCCTCATTTATTTGTACTTTTGACAAGTTAACTTAGTTAATTAGTTTAAATTCATAACTAGCTAATTGTAATTACATTATTATCCATATCAAGTACATACAAGTTGGTATCTAAAAATAATAATTTTAAAAGTTTTGATAGACTTGTACCAAAAATTAGTTTCTCACTTATTTATTACTTAACAGGTTTTGTGTCATTTATTTGACCACTAGTTAAGGCAATGAATTACCACTAAACTTCAACCAATAATAGGCTAAACAGAACAAACGTTTCAGAAAATTTTTTGTTAACACTATCCTCCCTAGAAAAAGAAAAGGTTTAAAATTGTTATAGAAAGAACATCCCATTTTCATTTTACAAACAAATAAAGATTCCAGTCATAAATACTTGGCTTTGCAAATATGCATTCCAAGTACTGATTCAACATCTGACCCTTAAAAATACCTAATTTACTTACAAAATTACTAAAGCACCGGAACTTCTTAACATCTTACCATTAAAAGCACCTAACTTACTTATTAAAGCACTGGAACTTCGCATTTTAAAGCACATACCAACATTATATTTCATAAATTTGGCAAGAATTGTTGAATAGCTCTTTTATGCTCCAAAGACAAAGTTAGGATTGTTCCAAAAGATAAATAAAAATAAAAATTAAAAGGTCACATCAGAGAATAACAAAGTAGTCAAAATTTTGGTGTTCATTACATCATTTTCCGATAAATTATGCAAGAATCAACATAATTATAAATCATGGTATTCCGTACCCTAGTTCGACATCCAAATTACACTCTTCAAAGCCTTCTTTTAACAAGTCTCTTCTTGCTATTTCAAGATTTACTTCTGCTTCAATCATCTTTGTTCTCAAAGTCTTTGTTTCGATCTCTAAAGTACTCAAATTCTCCTTCAACCTTTCAATCTCCAGAACTCTCTCAACATGAGTTTTCATGCCTAAGGCAGATTGAACATGAGGTTTCAGCCACACCAAATCAAATCCAAATGTCTCAAGTTCCTCCCATAAAGTTTGGAGATGATTACAAGATTCATCATCCATGTCTCTCACCTTTTTAGTCTTCAGAAAATGAAGAACCCTACCCAAAGCTGTAAAACCCCATTCACTAAATCTCTGACTTCTCTTCTTCATGCTGTGAATAAGTAATGGATGGCGTGAACAAACTTCTTCAAGTAGAGGAACAAAAATTTTGTCTAGTTTTCCTATGCCCTTAAAATCCACCACTTCACCAAACGAGGTTGATTGATGAACCAGTTTCTCATGCTCCGGCTTATGAATCAACATGTCAACCTCAATTATACAAGTATCATTCACGATGAACCCACCACTAGAGCCACTAAGTTCATCCAAACGTATGAATGATGCGTAACCACAAGACCTTGCTTTCGAATTGAACGTGTGGCTAGTTTCTGACAAATTCATACACCAAGAGTTTCAGTTGTGTAGAAAAGGTAAATCAATGGTCATTAGAAGCTAAATAATCTGATTCTTCCAGAAAGTTAAAACTGGTCCAACTAGGGATAGTTTGTATATGAAATTGCTACCAGAAAACTAGTTTCATTCACCTAACAAAATAATATCCCTATATCAATAGGGGGATAACTGTGAAAAATACCTTTTATTTTATTGTTTTCGTGGTCGAACTGATTAATGAGAATGAGTTTGAAATTTGCAAATTTTTCCCATCCATGAGGCAAAGTAGCAACACCACCACCATTCAAATAAATTGACAAACACTTCATCACTTTCTTCCCTTTTGGATATATATAAAGCCTCCTAAAAATAAAGTGAAAAAACTTAATGAGAAAAACAGATGAAATGATAGGAAAGAGCAACATGAACAGTAGAGAGGAATTGAATGAAGCACCATGTGTGGCCATCGAGAGAAAACGTATCCGAGTACAATTTCTCGGACTCTAACGTGGAGAAGTTCCTGATTGTCCACGTGAATTTCCCAAACATTTGAATCTTTGTATTCGGATTCGCCATTTCACTAACTTCAAAGTGATCGTCACGTGTCAATATCAGAATGCAACTCACATATCAAAAACAAAAATGTGACATAATACTAATAATTAATATTTGTCCAAGAAAGGTAACTAATGATTGTTTGGAAAACATAGATGGCTACATCATGAAAGAAAGAGAAGCAAAATTTGAACAGCAGAAAACCATATTTTGTTATGTATCAGAATGTGAATTTAGGGAAATTAAAAAACTATTGGCAGCTTCAATAACAGTAACAATGGAGCCTCAAAGATAGCTCTAAAATGGAGAAGTATAGATATAAAAAGGTATATATATAACACGACTAAAATGAGTGGCACAAACAAACCACACACACCAACAATAGGAACTTCTAATGAACAAGAGAGATTGTGACAGCAGGAGAGCCAGTGAAAGGAGGTATATATAGAAAAGTAAATGCTGCAGGTTTTAGGAATTTATTAAAAAATGTATATTCTTAAATTAAAAGAAGTTGTTCGTATAAACAATTTATATGAATAATAACTCCTTCTACTTTTTAGCAATTTATGTGTATGAAATTTTAAATAATAATTTTATTGTTAGGCAATTCTTATGAACTTCTGGTAGAAACAGTTTATTGGTTTGCCTGTTGAGAAAGTTTTGGAAGTTGTTTTTTCTGTTTTCGAATATTCTCAACCAGAGGATAATTCTAAAAGTCACAAATTTTAATAACTCTTCATAATGTACTATTTAAAAATAACAAGAGACATTTAATAAAAGGCTGCAGATTTTATTGGTTTCTACCAAAACATATGCAGATTTTAAAAGAATTTCAGTGTAGATATGTTGTGCAGATTTTATTGGTTTTTACCTAAATATGTTGTGTAAGCAGATTTTATTAATTTTCCCCTATTTTTTTAAGTTGAACCTGTCATTATATCTCTCTTACTTTATTTTGTAGACAATTTATCGATTATCAATATTATTCGCAAGAGATTGAACATAACATGGCATATATAACAGCACAAAATGAGTGTCACAAACCCACCCTTTACACCAACAATAGGAACGTCCAAAGAATAAGAGAGATTGTGGTGTGGCAACATGGGACCTAGAGAACGTTAATATCTCACGAGATATTGTTAATATCGTATGAAGCGAAGGTTAATATCTTATGAGATATGATTAATATCTTCATAGATATGGAAAATATTTACTTTTAGTGCTGGTTCAGAATTCGGTTTCCTTCTTTAGCTTAATCTTTTTGTGTTTAGTACTTGATCTTTTATTTTTAGAAGAGTTTTTTTGACTGCTCAGCTTCATGAATTTGTGTTTTAAGTAGATCTTCTTGCAGAAAAGATTTCTTTACAAGACTCAATTCCATTTGTTATATCACTTAGCTAAAATGTCAAAATATGATGTCGTGTCTTTTCTACTCCATTAACTCATATCCTCCATAATTGTGGTTCAACTATATACTTTCTTTCATTTTTACTATTTTATACATAAATAGAATTATTTTATGTGTCAATTTCAAATAAAGATTATACTTATTCTTACATTTATCGGTGTTAGTTATCTTTAACCAATGTCTGCATTGGTTAACAGGACTCACATTTTTTATATTTAATATAAATACCTTTAAGTCTAAAAAATATGAAAAAGGAATCACAAATAATTGAAATAAAAAAAAAAGATTTATAAACGAATGTAAATTAATATACATTACTTTTTTTATCATCATCGAAAAATACAATGATTTAAAAATTAACATTATCTAAAAAACAAATTAAATAGTTAATAAATTAAATTTACTAAATTATCGTTTCAATTCAAATGAAATTAAGAAATTAATTAAAAACATTGGTCTAATAGTTATCGTTTCAATACCTGTGGGTTTTAAAACTTTCTTGAACTTTTAAACTTCTCAAAAATTGATTTAAAAGGCAAAAGTCTTTTAAATGTCTTTATTCTTTTTAAACCTAATATAAGGTAATAAGATTTTAAAATTCAGGGATACAAAGCCCTTTGTTTTAATGACTAACACACATTTACGAAAACCATTTTAGATATATTTCATCATTTGCAATATGGAACAATATTCAATTAACATACACACTGAGTATTTAGGTTACAATTAATAAAAGTAGTGGCAAACATACATGTTAATGAAGATTAGTGATAGTAAAGGTCGAAGTTTATGAACAACACAGAACATAGAATGCATCATAAAATAAACCCCTAAATACCGATATTCATTTGTTTATATTTAATTCCAAATTTGAGTCTTAACTAGAAGACTAAAAAGGTTGAATTTGGATTCTTTACTGAATTTTGTTGTGTTATTTGTCTACTGTGTTTGTATAATACACTGGTTACCATAATTATTACTTAAGATTTTAAAATCTATTAAAAAGATATTTAAAATATCAACACAATATATTTTTAATGCTCGAGAACAACACCAAAAAAATCAGTAGATGATCTAGATTCAAAAAAGTTAACACCCAAAACTACAAATGCATTTATAGACTAAATTATTCAAGGGTTGAAGCCTTAAGCAAAATCATAAATCATGATTTTCCATATCCCATTTCAGCATCCAAATCACATTCTTCGAATCCCTTTTTTGCTTTCTCAAGATCTCTTTTTGTTTTTTCAAGTTTTATCTCTGCATCAATCATCTTTGTCCTCGAAGCCTTTGTTCTCTCCTCCAAAGTAGTCACATTCTCCTTTAAAGTATTCACATTCTTCTTCAAAACATTCACACTCTCTTCCAACTTTTTCACCTCAAGAACTTTCTCAACACGATTTTTCATGCCTAAGGCATATTCAACATGAGGTTTTAGCCATGCCAAATCAAATCCAAATGCCTCAAGTTCCTCCCACAAAGCTTGCAGATGATTGCAAGTATCATCATCCATGTCTCGCACCTTTTTGGTGTTCAGAAAATGAAGAACTCTACCCAAAGCTGTGAAACCCCATTCACTAAATCTTCGACTTTTCCTCTTCTTTATATCAATAAGTGAGGGATATCGTGAACAAGCTTGTTCGAGAAGAGGAACAAAATCTTTCTCTACTTTTCCTATGTCCCTGAAATCCACCACCTCACCAAATGATGAGGTTGAGATCATTTCCTCGGGTGAAACATTCTCAATGCTTTCGACAACCTTATCATCATCGATTTTCCTTCCTGATTCATCAACTTGCATATGAACTTCGATTATACAAACGCCATTCACGATGAACCCATAACGATCACCCAAAGATATATGTGATGTGAAACCATCTTGTCCTAAATTGAAGGTGTGACCGGTCTCTGACAAATTCATATATATGTAAAGTAAAAAGGTTGGATTTTGAAGTATCAAGGAAACAACAATGATACCAAAACTGACATTTTTTATTTTCTGACGTGATTTAGTGTAGATAATTGATTAATAAATCATTATCTTTTCTTTTTAAATAATCAATGATTCAGACTAAATCACCTTAGAAAATGAAGGAAGAGAGTAAAGAGATAGAAGTGTGAAATATATACCATTTATTATGTTTTTTGTGTGGTCGAGCTGATTAACGAGAATGAATTTGAAATTTGCAAATTTTTGCCATCCTTGAGGCATAAGAGCAGCACCAGGATATTCCAAATAAATAGACAAATAGTTACCTTCATCCCCTTTTGGAAAGATAAGAATCTTCCTAAACACAGAGTTAGAAAACTGAATGAGAAAAACAAATGAAAAATCATCTGAAACAGAAAAATGTATAATAATTGAATGAAGGAAGCACCATGTATGGCAATCAAGAGAAAACTTTTTCCAGTATATTTTGGAGTCTAACAAGGAGAAGTTGGTGATGGTCCATGTAAACTTCTCAAACACTTCCTTTGATTTCTTATTTCCCATTTCAGTAATTTCTAAGCTTCAATCGTAGCACTCACCAAACAAACAATATTTGATTTTCATGGAGGAAGATCAAACCAATAATTATGGAGGACAAATAAAATTCTCATGAACTTTCGCCATGCTGGTAGAAACAGTTTATTGAATTGCGAATTCATAACAATTTTGAAAGTTGTTTTATATTATTAAATCAATTTAAATACCTTCAAAATATTAAAAATATCTTTATGATATTTACGTAACTAATTATTATATTATATTATATATTCAAGATATTAAGATATAATAATTACACCATCAAAATATTATTAATTTTTTTTAAATAGTTATATAATATTTTATAATATCATAAATTTATTATTATATTTTATTAAATATTGAAAATGTTATTATATAATAATTGGTTATTTAATATCCAAAAAATATAATACATGTAAATTATTAAAATTTTATGATCTAGTAAAACCTACACTTGCCACAGGAGTACACACTAAGTACTAGATAACCAAGACTCAATCTATATTTTTTGGTGTACACTTTTTTTTCTATGTTTACCTTTTATTTTACTAATTTTAATCTTTCTTTTTTTTAATTTAACAGTTTTTTTAAAATTCAATCCTTATTTAAATTTAATTATTTTTAAACAAAATAAACCGCATTCTAAATTGTTTTTAGTTTTTTTAATTTGTTTATGATTTTTTCTTAATTTATTTTCAAAATTATTTTAATTTTTTAAATTATAAATAATTAAGCTACGAAATTATGAACAAAAATAAAATATAAATTATAAATTAAGTAAAAAAATTAAAAACATGTAAAATTAAATACATAACAGAATTTAAAATTTAGTTAAGAAAATTATCAAATTTCTAAAATTTGTTAAAGTAATTACGGATTTTGAGATTCAGTTAAAGAAAAATATCAAATTTCAAAAAATTCAGTTACAAGAATTATCTAATTTTAAAATTCAATTTAAATAATTACCAGATTTTGTATCTTAAATAAATTTGGCTTAAAAGATAATATATTATCTCTTTAATAAAAGTAATAAATATTAAAAATAAAAAATAAAAGTGACATCGCGCCAGGTAGGGGTCGAACCTACGACTTTCTGCTTAGGAAACAGACGCTCTATCCACTGAGCTACAGGCGCTTACATGATGTAAGCATTTGGTCACATTTATCGAGATTAAAATGTAGAAACAAAAGAACTAATTAATAACTTCAATTTAATTAATTATTGAATTAATATTTGTAAAAATGAATTATAAGATTAATTTATATTTCCGATTGATGAATGAAAGAGCATGAGACACTCGTATTGTGAATCTTATCACAACTTGTTTACACCAAATTGTAGTAAATATTATCCTTTAACATATGACATATTTATTTACACATTTTCAAGTAGCAAACACATACCTTGGTTTCAAAGAGTTCTTATTTAAACAAAAACACCAATGTTAACATATTTTTTATTGAAAATTAAATACTTTTAACCGAGTTAAAGATGAGATAGAACCTTTAAATTTTATAAACTAAATTATAAAAATCAATAAAAAAAATAACCTTACACGTTTGGAATATAATCAATTTAAAATCACAATTTTATAATTATGAAATTTAAAATAAATAATAAAATTATAATTGTCCAAGGATTTGATGTAAGAATTTTTTTTTTCACTCTAAAACAACAACAAAATCCATTTGGTTAAATAAAATTATTATTTGAGAAAATTTGTATAAATGTTATGGATATAAAAAGTAATATCTTTATTATATTGAAAATTTTATTAAAGCTTAATTATGTTTCGAGTTCCTAATAAATTTAAAAAATTTCAATTAAGTCTCTAATAATAAGTCATGCAAAATTATTGATAGAACAAATTAACATTAAAGGGAGATTGAACAGAACCTTAAACTCTTTATATTTGATTATGCACTAATAGATTATTTAGTTCACAGGGATTAAGTACACACAAAATTTTATACTAGTTCACTTAAATTCACAAACTATATCCAATTTTTTCATAAATTTATAACTTAAGAGGATTCATTAATCAATAAATAATTACAACCAATACATCAATCATTCTAGGTTACATCAGTTACACAAAGATCCCCAAGTTATCACCACTTATTTGGTTTCAAAGGCTTAGAATCTCCAAATCACAACAAAATTTACACATTAAATTTATCAAAAATATTAGTTCAAGGGTTAGTTTCGTCAAATTGTATACATGAAACAAATATATTTAAAACTTATTAATTCTTCTTTGAGAGGTAATTTTACCTCAAGTGTTCAAAAATGTTACATAACAAAAGTCTTTCAATAATAACTTAAAAGCTGGAAGATGTATCACAAATTCACACATCATTAAGGATATCATTATGTGATAGGTTACAACAATTTTCAATTATTATGCACATTGTCAATGTCCACAATCATATTCAAATATTTACCTCTAAACATTATGATAATGCATATACAATGAACTTTTTAACAAATTTATTGTCCTCCATATCCTAACCCATCATCCAAATCACATTCTACAAAGGCTTCAGATATTTTAGTCAATTCTCTTCTTGTTATTTCAAGATTCACCTTTGTTTCTATAATTTTTTCCTTGAGCATCTTTATTTCCTTCTCTAAAACACAAATCTTCTCCTTCTTCTTTTTCACTTGAACACTTCTCTCCACGTAGTTTTTCATGCCCAAGGCTGATTGAACATGGGGTTCCAACCAAGTCAAATCAAATTTGAATGTCTCAAGTTCCTCCCATAAATTTTGAAGATGATTACATGCATCTTCGTTCATATCTTTCACCTTTTTAGTCTTCAGAAAATGTAGAACTCTACCCAAAGCTGTGAATGCCCATTCAACATACATAAGGGTTCTCTTCTTTTGACTATTAATAAGCAAAGGATGTTGTGCACAAACTTCTTCTAACAGTGGAATAAAATCTTGTTCGATGTCCTTTAAACCCACTAGCTCAACAAATGTTGTGAACGTTTCCTGAGGTAAAGGTTTATCAATATGTTTGGTAGGTTTATCCTTGATCTTATTGTGTGCTTGATCTACTTGATTCTGCTCTTTTAACTTGCTAACCAAAATCTCAGCTTCAACTATGCAAGTATCGTTTACAATAAATCCATTGTTAGGGTTATGAAGTTCATATAAAGGTATGAATTGTAAGAAACCCCAATCAATCTCTTTGGCACTGAATAGGTGTTCAGTTTCTGGAAAAAAAAAATCATATATCAAAAGTCGCTCGATCACTACATAGAGAAGGATTTATGTGCATTAAACAAGAACGGAACTCACAAATAAAAAGGAATTGTAGAGAAAAAAGGGTAAACCACCTAATTTGAAATTTGGAAACTTCGTGCTACTAAGTTTCTCCTCTTAATTTGATTTGAGCACAAAAACTTTGATGTATACCCTTTGTTACACACATACATAGGTAGGGGTGTCAAAACTAGGGGTGACAAAACGGACCAGTTCGACCCGTTTTGGCCTGGACCTGCCTGTGGTTGGCCAAAAACAGGCCGGGTCGGGCTGGCCTGTCTTTTTTTTTTTTAACTTTTTTAACTTTTTATAATTTTTTGTTTATAAATCTATTATATATATATATATATATATATATATATATATATATATATAAATTTATTTATATAATATAAAAAGTATTATTTTTAATTTTAAACATAAAAATTAAAAAAATGGGTTGGCGGGCTGGCTCATTTTGGCCTGCTAAACTGGCGGGCTAAGCGGGTCAGGTTACCGCGGGTTGGCGGACTGAAATTTTCAACCCAGTCCATCCTTTTTTTGGCGGACCTAGCCTATTTTGACATCCCTAGTCAAAACGGGTCAGATTGGACTGACCCGTCACCAATAAACGAATTGGATATTGCAACCCCTATGCCACTTTTTTTTTATATTTTAAATTTTCTTTTAACTTTTTAAAAATTTTGTTTATAAATTATGTATATATATTTATTTATATAATATAAAAAAGTATTATTTTTTAATTATTTTTAATTTTAAACATAAATAAATAAAAGGTTGGCAAGTCAAGACGGACCCATTTTGGCCCGTCAAATAAGCAAATTAGGCGGGCTGGACTACAATAGATTGGTAAACTTAACTCGTCATTTTCTAGAGGGACTGAGAGACCTAATCCGCTTTAACATCTTATACATAAATTTGTATAACTTATAAGTATTGCATCTGTATTTTTGTACTTTTAGTTTTGAATGATGTATACTAAAATTAAAAACTATGTTAATCAGCTCTGCTAATAAAATCTATAAAATCCATTAACTAAACATCTTAGGCTCAAAATTACATATTTTAATAAAAGACCTATATAGATCATATATGATCTACAGATATCCACGGTGTAACAGAGTCTACTAATGAAAAAGCTTACCATTATAATTTATCGAAAAAATTATTAGAATGAGAAAATTTGAAAATAGTTATATATGATTGGGTAAGTCATTGTTGAGAACTCATTAAAAGAAATTATTAAATAATAATTAATTTAAAAACAAAAAATAATTAATCACTAAAATAACTAAATTAGAGACTATTTTATAAACTAAAATCTATTCATCTCTAAAATAATTTATATCAATAAAAAATTATAATTAATTTATAAATTTAAATTTAAATTGATTTCTAACATTAATTATACCAAGATTTTAACTACTTTCATTATTAGCTTCTAATACGCACTATATTTCAGTTTAAGAACATATTGTTATACTGAACTGTGAAAAGAGAGAAGAATGTACCCATTGTTTTACTCATTTTGTGGTTGATCTGGTTAATTAAAGTCAACTTGAAATTTGCAAACTTGTACCATGCCCCACCCAAATTTTCGACATTCCCACCACCATCTAAATAAATTGATAAGTAATCCACATTGTTTCCCCTCGGATAAATCAGAATCCTCCTGAAAACAAGTTATAAAATGCATTATTAAAATCATGTCAAATAATATATAATATATAATACACTGATTTGTTCGAAATAATTTAAGTGTGAGTCAAAGTTTCATATTAAATAAAATAAACAAAATTAAATATTATATAAAATCAAAAGCCCATGACATCATTATCTTAAAGTTTTGGGATTAAAATGATATTAAAAATCTTCAAACTCATAATATATAATATATGAAACATAACCTAACATAATTGAACCAAATTACCATAAATGGTCATCAAGGGAAAATTCTTCAGAGTATTCATTCATTGCAGTCCAATTTAGAGAAGTCCTGAATCGTCCATGTAAACTTCTCAAACATCTTTTGCTTTGTGTTCTCATTCTCCATTTCAAAAGCTTCACAAATTCAACCTCAACTTTGAAAAAAAAGAATAATATTAAAGCATAAAAAAGCTAGTGATTTAACAAAAGGAAGAGTTTTCTATCATTGAAGGAAATATACCTTTGTGTGAGTGCGAGAAAAGGAAGGTATATACAAAATCAAGAGGGGTTAGGTTTTAGTAACGAAGCAAGAATTTTGTAATATTTTGTTAGGTATTAGTAATTAAAATTCTTAACTTGATACTTCTAAGGATTTTCTCACAAGTTTTGAACTTTTAGACCTAATAATATAAAGTTATTTTGAGAAATAATCCACGTAGACAAATATTAAGGACAGTGAAAGTGGGGTTTTGTCTGTTGTATTTTGAATAGTTTTTTTTTTAAGAAATATTACAAAATTGAAATTAAATTTGTTTCCATTTGTTGAAAGATTAAATATATTTTTTGTTTATTGGTATATTAAAACTATTTTTTGACTATCGATATATTAAACTGAATATAAATTTAAAGTAGCCAAAAACATGTTGGTTTTTACTCTCCCTGCATCTCTACAATTTTTTTCGCATATTCTCCAAATTTTTAAAATCATCATTTTACTCTAATATTTAGATTATATCTTCTGAAAATTTTCAGGAACAAGTCAGAAATGAATTTTCAGAATATATGAAATGCATTTAGAAACAAATATTTTGAAAAACTTTTCGTAATACATGTAATGCTTTTTAGAATGAGTTTTCTGAAATACCCACGTTAAATATATTTTAGTAAGAGCTTGTTTGGACGACTTTTTTTTACGTTCTTTTTCTTTTTTTCTCCTCTTCTACAACGATGACGGTAGTGTGATGTAATGATGAAGAGTATTTAGTCTTTTTCCTATAAATGGAAGGTGCAATTAGTAATTATGAGGATGCATTTAGTAATTGTGGGGGTGGAGAAAGTAGTAGCCGGACATGTATGGCAAAACGTTATCTATAACTATATAATGAGGATTAGAGAGTTATTAATGTTTATAATAATTGCTATAAATATTTATTGAAAGGAAAAAATTAATTATAGAAGGACGTATTTCATTCTTCTATTTTTTTATTTTATTTTGTAAATTTAAAATCAAGTTTCGTTAAGATTAATTATGCATTAACATTAATATTTTTTAACAAATACATAATGAAAACCATACACAATTTAATTAAATTAATTATTATTAAAAATTAATTTAAAAATAATAATTATATATTAATATTAATTTTCTTTTGAATAAATATAAAACAATTATTAAAAAATAAAATGCGTATGTAATTATTAACAAAATATAAATAAAATTAATAGAATTCAAGTTGTTGTATTGAGTATAATTATTTTACGGTATAATTTTTTTTAATTTAATCACTAATTATATCTTTGCCTTTAGAAGCTCTATGTTCGGCTGCACATCATTAAATCTGCTTACTAAAAATGAGTTGCTTAATGTTGAATTCGATTGATTTCGTGAATATCAATTTTTTAATATAAAATCATGAATAATATACTTTTCAAACCAAACTCATTTTTCTCTAAGTTGAAAGTCAAAAATAAAAAATAAAAAAATACTAGAGTAACTAAAATATTCATTAAATTGTTTGTCATTAAAAACAATCAAAAGTGAAAAATTAATAAACTTTCAATGAAGCACTTCAACAATTTTATGAACAAAAAAACATAATCATATACAAATAAAACAGAAGACATAAATACTTGTTGTGTGTAATTCATTGAATCTTGAACCACTTATAACAGTAGAATCAGAACTCAAAATTATGAACATAAAAATAACTTAATTACAAAACAAACGATCTCTAGTGAGCAGAATTTTTAATATAAATTTTATGAAATAATGAATTTTAATCTTTCATAATTTTATAAGAGCAGTTTTTAAATTCATCTTATCTTTATCAAATCTCTAATACATATTTTCAAGTTAATATATATATATATATATATATATATATATATATATATTAAGGGTGAGATGAAATATAATAAATTTAACAAATAATAAAGGTTCTTATAAAAAATAGACTTTAACTCTATTTGATTTTATAAAATTAATTTATAAATAATGATAGAATCACATCCCAAAACAATTAAATAATTGAATAAGACGAGTCAAAGCCTAACATTTTCATATTCCTTTTATATTATTGACTATACAAATAGTTTGTACATACACACAACACAATTGTTGAATATCTAGAAAGTGAAGAAATAGATGCAAGATATTAAGAAACAAAGTATGAGAATAAATGGAGAAGTGATTAAAAGTTTTGATTGACTATATATGAACAAATTGATTATGAATATTAATTAAAGATGCATTAAGTTGCTTGCATAATTATTTTTGCTTTCTTTTGAATAAAAACAAACAACACATAAAACTCAATCAAATGCTTTTGGAGGCACTGTGGCTCCACAAACAGGACTTCATTGTTGAAAAGTGTTCAAAGTAAAAGAAAGCATAAAGAAAAAAGTAGTGTATTTCAGTGTAACTACCAAACTCAAACTTAGTTTAAAAACTTATCTATTTCGGTGAAGCGTAATTTTTACTACAGGTTTTTGTATTGTTTTCTATACTTTGTATTTTTTATTTATTTTTTTAATAAATATTTGTGTGATGATATATATTTTTTATTTTATTTTATTTTTTAATAAATATTTGTGTGATGGTAAATGATAGATGAATTTTGAAATGTGAATTTAGTCAAAATATCAAAATTCATAATAATGTGTATCAATAACATTATTTAGGAAAACTTAACAATACTGCTAAAGAATTCTATATCTAAGTATATAGAATATTAAATTAATAAAAATAATTATTTATAATTAAATATATTTTTGGTTACTTAATTTTATTATCAAGAGCTACAAATTTACATATAAATTCATTCATATTTTATATATATATATATATATATATATATTCTTTATAAGAAAACTTTTTTTGTAGGTAAGTTTTTTAAACTTCAACCATTCATATTATTCAAAGATAGACATTCCCCTTTCAAACCTCGAAACACCGGCTTTTTTTTTTTTTTTTGTATTTT
>Ga0214544_1003556_pt1 | contig 32077 bp, 40 predicted proteins | sample CNSS3metaG_FD_160074 | JGI IMG/M metagenome (GOLD analysis project Ga0214544, IMG submission 160074) | Root nodule microbial communities from cowpea collected in UCLA plant growth center, Los Angeles, California, USA - CNSS3 | ecosystem: Host-associated > Plants > Roots > Nodule | place: USA...
TTTGAGCATATTGCTAAACCTTAAAAAGAAAAAGACCATGTTTTTCCTTACCTTAGGGAGAAAGAAGGAGCTAGTGGATTATGTTGAGATTGGTTGAGGAATAAAGTGTGGGGGTGAGTATTTCCCCACAAAGTTATAAAAATGGCAAAAGGAAAATAATTGTTGATGACAGAGTGTTGAAATGAAAAATGATTGCTGTCTGAAAAAGAGCAACAAAGGATAAAAGAGAAAAAAAAAGTAAGGATTGTTTTTGAAAATATGCTCCATAATTCTTTCTTCCTTACTTTTTCAAAAACACACAAATCCTAAAGTTTTTCCTACCTTTGCCTTGGCCTCATTATAACCTATGAAAAGTCCTCATGATTTTTGAATGCATGTTTTCTGAAAGCTGTGAATATTAGAGTCTTGCTAAGCAATGAGAGTGTTTACTTGCATGGGTATTTTGAGTGAAAACACAAGCCAAAACACTTGAGCGAATTTTGGTGAGAAAATATACATTTAACTTGAGTGTTTCTCTTTCATATTTGATTATCTTGTAAACTCAAAAGACTAACTCATGTGTGGAAAACATAATCTTTCCATTTATATGTGCATGACAACATGATTTCTAGAAGATTGATATGTTTCCATTTGTATTCATTTCTTTATTCCAGTGAAAATATGAAATAAATAAAAAACTCGGAAAAAAAGTTTTGAAATTGTTCAATTTTGCCCAGGAGTGCAAAAGGATAAGTGAGGGTGTGTGATGAGTTCAAATTTGTGCCCTCATTTAATATTTAAATTTGGGGATTTAATTGAATTTTCTATGCTTAAAGATTGATTTAATTAGGATTTGTGATTATTGAATTTATTGAGTAAGTTTGGTAAAAGTGGCGTAAAAAATTTATTTTAGTTGCATAAAATATTATTGGATATTCTAACGTTTGTTAATGCAGCTGAAATTTATTTTTGGTCATTAATAGTGTGGATTTGAAATATTCAAAGATACAAAATGAGTCCAAAATCAGGAAATTCTGGGAAAGAATAAATCAGGAGCTAAATACACTCTAGATTTTATTTGCACACTCCTTCTAAAGTGGACCACCAAAAAACCTGTTCTGCACCCCCAGTTTTCACTAAGTTGCACCCCTCCTACCACTTAAACTCCACTCAACTAGATCATGCCATGTGACAATCCTCAACTTTTAAAATTGGCCAACCAGAACAAGCCACGTGGCAATAATCCTTGCACTAACAAGTTGTCCAATGGAAGGCTGCCACGTCATCATCTTCATCCCAAAACAGAAATCCTAATTTTCCTCAAACCCTAGCCGCCACCATGACCCACCATTGCCGGCAACAAACTTTCCGACCACCGCCGGCCACCATTCACGGCCATTCATGGCTGCCACCATCAACACCACCGCACCTCTTCGTTCACGCTGCAATAGTGCCACCATCTTCAATCTTCTCCACCATCTTGCCGGAAAACAGCAGTGCCGTCAGCTCAACCAGCGAACGCACCTCGCCGTCAGCCACGCCACCACCACAGATCTACATCTGAACCATCTTCAACCTTCATCCGCAACGCGCAAACCTCCGGCCACCACAGTTCCACCATCTTCCAACCTTGGGCCACCATGGAAGCTTGTTTCGCGCACCACCAACCTGCAGCAGAGCCACCACGTTCGCACCGCAATAGTAGCGGAAGAGCCATCGCAACACCACTGTCGCCTGCACCTTCAACCTCGTACCATCTCTGCAGCAGCCACGGTGACCATCCTTCTCGCCTCTATCGCAGTTCTACCATTCACGCAGCTCCACCACCGTTTGTGAACGTGAACCAGCAATGGCCAACAGAGTTCACGCCTCCACCACCGCGCCTTCACCGGAGAAGTCGGAGTAGCCGCGCCGTCACCCTCCATGCCGTCACGCACAACCAAGGGAGGTTGAAGAGTGTGAGAGTGAAACCCTAATTCTGGGGAGATACTCTCCGCCACGTATCAGGCTGCTATTGGACAGTCAAACTGTCAACTGGTCAACTGGTCAATGCCAGCAGTCAACTCTGGTCAAAATTACAAAAATGGTTAAATAAGAAGGGCATAATTGGAAATTGGACAGAAATTAAGTTGCTAATTAATTAAATAAAAATAAAAGATTTTAGCAACCGACAGATAAAGTCCAGTTGAAGCCTATATAAAGAGATTTAAGGGAGCAGAAGTGACACAACTTACAACTTAGACACTTAGAACTCTCTAGTTTTGGCAGACACCGTCATCCATCACATCTCTCATTCTCTCTTTTATTTTCTTTCCTTCATCATTTATTATCATGTATTCCATCAAATCCATGGAGGGATAAACTTTAAGGGTTGATTCCACTGTAATTTCTTAATTGGATTCTGAGGTTAGATGAATTTATGTATTTGTTATTTTGATTATTGTTGTGGTTTTGTTTATCTATGTCCTTTGCTTCTTAATCGAATAGAAAATAATGATTTTAAATCTACATGCATGCTAATCATATGAGTTAAAAGGTTTTTAAATTAAATTGAGACTTTACTTTGATTTTATTTAGAAACTTTCATTTGATTAAATAAGTTTTTGCCAATAATTGAGACTTTAATTTGATTAGAGGTAATTACTTTAACTAAAATTAGTCAAGACTTTACTTTGATTAATTAAGTTTTCTATTTGGTAAAGAAACAAAGGAATAGACATGATTAGGCATAGTAAAATTAATTGAGACTGTACTTTGATTAAAAGTGAGGATGCCAACAAATGAATTGAGTCTTTACATTGATTGATTTGTAAATCAACAACAATAATTAATTTAACAATAATCTCTAGATAACCAATGAAGAATCTTATTTAGAAAAAGCAGTGGAATTGACCTATTTACTATTACTGTGTTTACAATCTTCCATATCATTTTCTTTGCATATCAAAACCCCATATTTTTATAGTTGCTAGTTTTAATTGCATTTTTAAGAATCAAATATTTGAGATCAATTCCGTATTCGTTGTGAGACGATTCAGGGTTATCTTAACCCTAACTATTTTGTTCACTACTAACTTGGCAATACTGAAGTTGCTAAAGTTAAGTAGTGGTAATTTAATCGCCTAATGACAGCGATATCACATCCTCACTGTATTACTGTATTCTTTTGTGGATTGTTATGTCTCATTATACCTGGCATAATGTGACTGAGAGTTCAAGAATCACTACCAAGTATGTCTTCTAAACATATTTCTTCATGTTATATACACTGTTCAAGTTTACACATTCCTGAACATATTTTTCATCTAACCCTTGCAGGCATTCTTTTTCAACCTTGTCATTTGTTGCCGAGATCTTTATCTTCCTTTATGTTGGTATGGATGCCTTGGACATTGAAAAATGGAAATTCGTCAATGATAGGTATTCTTTAGACCCATCAGTAATATAATCTATTCATTAATTTGCACTCATGAAAAATTGTTGAATGGCATTCTTTCATGTACACAAGGTCTGCTTCTCTACTGAAACGGTCCTTGTATTACTTGATGTGACTCGAGAGCTCTTCTCTAGTGCTTTTAGCTTTTATTTTTCTTTAGTGAATTTTTATTCTGCATTCATCAATCTTCTCAATACTTTGGAAAAACAATTAATTTGCTGTACATGGTTCTTTCTGCAGTCCTGGAACATCTATTGCAGCTAGTTCAGTATTGTTGGGCCTAATTCTTGTTGGAAGAGCAGCTTTTGTTTTCCCCTTATCCTTTTTATCCAACTTGGCTAAAAAATCACCAAATGAGAAAATTAGCTTCAGACAGCAAGTATGGCTAAATTTCTGTCAATGTCTTTCCCTGATTTCTTGTTGTACTAAGTTTTGTTGACAAGTTTCGCCTTGTTTCTAGGTGATTATTTGGTGGGCAGGTCTTATGAGGGGGTTGTTTCAATGGCACTTGAACATAATCAGGTAGGAGCAACAATGCTTATTAGTGGTTTTGTTAACTCTATAAATAATATATATTATCATTGAGAAAATCCATAGTAAATATCATGTATGCATGTGTTAAAATATTGACCATTATTTTTTCACTAATTATTGATATGACTTACTTTACTGAGCCAAATCTGAAAAAGTAGACCATATATCCATCGCAAGGAAAAAATAATTATTGGATAGAGCTTTGTGTTAGATTTCATACTATTACCTCTTAACTAATCACAAAGGTAATTGGGTCCCATACTCATCACAAATTAAGTAATATTTTAGTTAGTGCAAGAGTATCTCTATCTTTATCATAAAAGCTCAATAGTTAGTGCAAGAGTAACTCTGTCTTCAGTGGTCCTTTCTAGCTATATAAAGTTTTTCATATCCACATACTAATAAAAAATACTCAACTTTAGTTCTTAATTTATTGTAAGTGAGTTTTATTTTATTTTCCACTCACACAACAGGAACTCTGTTTCAGATTGAAAAGTTATTTTTCTTATGTAGTTAGTTCTGTAAAAAATTTATTAGCAACTTTGCTGATAGATGCATGATTTTTCAAGACTTACCTATGCATATCCCAGAAAGCTAAACTGATAAGTCACTATGTGATATACCAGTTTTATTCTGTGTTGTATATTCTTTTGGAAGAATCATTTTGTTTGTATGTGTTCTTAAGATTTTCTCTATCACATTCATGTTCTTGCTCGTGCTTTCTATTATAATCACCAACTTTTTTGCTCTAATATTTCTTTCTGTATAAATATAGTTTTACTTGGTCCATATTCTTTCTAAAAGAGATTTCTCATCATCAGTATCACACATGACTCTTGTGTCAAAATACGAGTAATTCTTTTATTTTATAAAGTTTGACACATCTTGTTCTGTATGTATTGTGTGTATTTTGATTCTTGCTAAAGTTTCCCCTCACCTCTGTAGTATGCTCTTTTTCAAGATTATGGTAACTTCATTCCTCTATCTGTATATCAAACAAGATAAGGTGCTTTCTCATATTATCTTTACATTTAGGCCCTTTTTTGTAGAAACTGTATGAGTTAGGTTCCTTACATTACAAATGTATTTTAGTACTGTTTTGATACTCTGGATATGAGTGATTAAATGTGTCTTCAATCTAATGAAGTAAAACTGCTACAAAATATAATTTGTGTATAGAAGTTTCACAAATTTTCTGATGGTTGTTAAATTACTACAAATCATCACTCTAGCTATAAATTTGTGGTTTTACTTAATGGGAGTTAAATGCTTATAACAGCAAAAATTAAAGTGGAATTAGGGACTAGGACGGTTTATAAGTAACACATACATAAAAATTGTGAAAGGTCAAGTAAATTTTTGAAAAGTCATTTAATTTATAATCAAACTCATTATAAGTTATGATAATGCCACATCATTCTTTACAGTATTTTTTCTTTCGTAACTGTATATTGAAAATATTTTTAAAATATTTAAATCTTGAATCGGTGATATTTATGATATTATCTTTTTTATAAATTGACAACATATAATATTTGGATATCACCATAGTGACATCTTTATATTTAGATATTCGTTAATTTCCTTCAAAAATGAATGTTTCTCTACTAGTGATGAGTATGTTTCTCGTAAGATACTTTGTTTACTTGTTTTTGAGTATGAGTATCGTTAATTTGGATGTATTGTTCATACTTCAAGACATGATTCATATATATTTAATCATTTTCCCTTCTTGTATTGTTTAGTTTTTAGTGTATTTTCCTGTTGAGATTGAGATTGAATATATTGCTTGATGTGTGTATTGAATATATTGCTTGATGTGTGCTAGGGGTTACGTCATGAATATTTAAACAGACAATTTTTTGTGTTGATTTTAGTTTATGTGTTGAACTCACAGGGTAATTCTTTAAAAGGTATTCACAAATTAGTGGATCCAAGCCTTGAAGAAAGTTATCCAAGTTATCCAATTGAATCAGTTTTGAAGGTTAAAGCATTGTTTTTCTTTCAATACTAATTTAATACAATACATTCAATTTGATTCTCAAGATGATATAAGCCTATTTATTCTTAATTATGTTTTTTTTACAGACATTGAATGAGTTGAAAGCAAAGACACCACAAAAAGGAAATTTTAGTGGTGCTAAGCTCAAGAAAAGTGGAAAAAAATAAGGACTTTTTCATGGTTGTATATATTGCTTGTATTTGCAATTGGTTGAGAACATGTTTTCTTATTGTTGCAAACTTTTTTTCTTATTGTCACAGACTTAATTGTTGATGCCTAGCAAGTCATGATGCTAGTGCAATTAGATACTTATTTGTAGCATTTTATGGGACAATTTATACAGAGTCAATATTTGATTTGAGTGGATACAATATTTAGAAACTGTGGTTGTATTCAAATGAAAGAATTAAAATATTTTTGTGCTTGCATTTCTCCTTTGGGCTATTATGAAGCCTTTTCTCTCGCACAATTCACGGCAGGGGCTAGAATGCATAGTGTCAATAAGAAGGCTAAATTGAATTTTACCTAAATATTGTCGTAGGATTGTTTCAATTTCACAAAAAAGTGTATTATCCTTATTTCTAGATACATAAATTAGTAACAATTTTAAAATGTTACAAAAAGACAATTCATAACCTTTCTTAATTGTTGTAAAATAAGATAATTGGTGACATTCATTTAAATGTTACAAAATATATAGGTAACATTTTCATTAAATGTTAGAAAATGTATTGGTAACATTTTTCAAATGTTACAAAAAAATTAAATTCACAACATTTTTCAAATGTTAATAAAGATGCTAATTAGTAACATTTTTAGAAATGATACTAATAATACCTAAAAATGTTACTAAAAGTAATATATGTAGTAGTGATATATATATATATATATATATATATATATATATATATATATATTCCATTGTACAGTTCTTTTATTATACTTAAAATTATATTTTTGTTAATCAGTCAATATAAATTTACTTTAAGAAATACATTTACTTACCATTACTAACGTCTTTTGTAATTTTTAATTTAATTTAATTTTAATCAATACTAATAATGAAGCAAGTCATATTTTATTATCATGAGCCATTAACTTTTTAGATTGGCGCCATTTTTTTATCTGTATATATATCAGACCAAAAACTAATCGAATTATGCTACAGGCAATATTTATCAGGAACTGAATAGCAAAACCAAATTCTATTTCAAGCTGAGGAATGTTTTCTGCGAAGAGAAAAACATGTTAAGTGGTACAAGGTTCTGTTTTTACACAGTTTTCATGTTCAACTTGAACTCTACAATTTACTTTTTATTGTTTTCCTGGGATTATTGCATTGAATCTTTTATTTTCCACAGTAGGTGTAATTTTGTAGTTTCTTCAATTTGTTTACTTACGAAAGTTTTGATATTTGTAGAATTTTATAAAGGAATCAACTTTATTTTCTTGACACAACACCTGTGGCCATTAGATTATGAACACGTTATATTGTTTTTAGATTAGTTACTTAATCTGTAAGAAATATTTAACAATATTAGTAATTTGTGTATTTCAGCTACAGACTTTGACTGTTTTAAAAGATGGAGGACTAGAACTTGGAACCAAATACAACAAGATGCACGGAAGAAAAAGAAATCTGATACTAAAAGAAAAGGGACTGGGTATTGTTAATGATGTCCATTTTACAAAGCATTGTAAACGGCATGAACATCAGACAAGAAATTCTACACCCATTTCTGATTTCTCGATAAAATTCATTAATCAAAATAGTTCAAATTCAAGTGTTTTACAAGGCTTTTTTAATAATAAAACCATCGGTAGAGCATTTGATGATTGTGTAAATCGTTGGTTCAACAGAAATTGTGTTGGTATAAATCTTGAAGACGGATTTGGAGAAACTGGTCAAAGTTCCACACCTTCTAAATGTTTCGCAACCACATCTACTAAACATAATAATGTTGTAACCAATCAGACTACTGAAATCGAAGACCATCAATGGTTTTCTAAAGCACATGAAAATATTGCCTCTCCAACTGACTTTCTTAATCAAAAAACAACCATGACAATCAAAGGTACTTTAAAGTCAATGCATTTTGTTATAGTAGGGTATTTACATCGCTATATTTAGTTTATCAATGACAATACTCAGATAATGTTACATTATTTATCATTCCACTCTATTACGTATTTCAAAATTCTACCTGAATGCAGATGATATCGCACATATTACATTAGATGATGAAGAGCAAGAACATCAAGAACAAGATGATTACCCATTGCCTTCGATTTCAATATCAAGATACGACACTAATATCTAAAATATTTAGCTTTTATCAACACACTTTGTTTACTAACATGTTTTTCAATGTGCACAGAATATGCAAATATAGGTGATCCAATATTGATATGTACAGAATGTCAAGCTTCTATGTGGTACGATGAAAGGATGGACAAACATAAACATCAATTAAATCCAAAATTCCAACTCTGTTGTGGCAATGGTAAAGTTCAGTTACAACTATTAAAAGAACCCTCAACAATTTTGCAAAAACTTTTATTCGATACTGAGTCAAAAGAGAGCAGGAATTACCAGAAAAATATCAGAACATATAACATAATGTTTGCATTTACTTCTCCCGGAGCAAAAGTTGATAATACTTTTAACAATGGTCATGGTCCTTCAAATTTACGTATTCATGGGCAATCCTGTCATAGAATAGGAAGTCTTTTGCCTCTTCCAGGGGGTGCTCCAAAATTTGCTCAGTTATATATTTATGATACTGATAATGAAATTCATAACAGGTTGCAATCTTTTAGGTAAATTTTAGTACTGATACCATAATATTTATAATGTATAAGTTTTAATTATTTTCGGAACTTGTACTATACCTAGGCGGACCAAGGTAACTACACGGCCAAGACCGCCTAGGCATAGCCCCACAAATAAAATTAGTACGCAGGTAACCAGTCAAGCAGAATCATATAGCGGCCCAGGCCGCCTACTGCAAAGGACAATACATAATAAGTCGATGACTCCAAACTTAGAATGTCGCAAACAGGGTCCCTAGTATCAACAAACACTAACGCAGGGCTTGGGCTAGGCCCAGGCCCATCTAGAATCCAAATATTGTCTCAGCCCATAAAGATGGCAAGACATAATTAATAACTCTATAAATACGCGTGTACCCCATCAATTAAGGGGTACACTTTCATTAATTCCCTAATCTGATATTTGACTTCTGAAGAACTTTTTGCTGACTTGATCGTAGGAGCCCTCTCTGAAGGTAACCCCCTAAGGGTCCAGATCGTCTACGCTGGGAGATGACATGTACAAGCCAAGAAGGAGTCGGCTCGAGAGGTCAAGGATTAAGGTAAGACATTATTTGTGTTACCTAATATCTTATTTGTTCTCCGCAGGAACAATTGGCACCCACTGTGGGGCACAAAGCAATACATTACCAAACAATTCGAACATTCTAGAGAATGGTCGCCACACGCAGCAAAGCCGGAACCATGAAGCACCTTGAGGCAGGTTCTATTATGCCTGCAAACATCACCCCAGATTTGGTCGCCATCCTTGAAGGCTAAGCCAAGATGCAACAAGAACTTGCCAACTTGAAAAAGCGCAGTGCTGACGAAATGGAAGCACTTAGGCAGGAAAACTCCAAGTTGAGGAGGAAGATTGAAGCTTACCCTACCCAGAAGGGAAAAGGCAAGGAGCCGTCAGAAGCCCCCAACTCCTCGGCCTACCAACTTAGCGAGGAAGAAAGTGAATATAACCCCACCTCGCACACTTTCACTACCACTCAACAGACACCCATCATCTCCACCCACCACACAAACATCCATCATCCAACCACCATCCCCAGACACCCCATAACCACCAACCCAACTGCCACCCTTCCCACCACTCATATCCCTCCTAACCATTTCACCACCACATTCCCTACCATCGTTCGCCATCCTATCCCACCACACTCGTTACCACTACAACCACCCAGACGTCGTCACCCTTTCATTGACATCATCACAACCACACCTCTCCCCAACCAGTGGGAGCCCTTCACACTGGACCGCTACACGGGAGAATCCGACCCCGATGAACATCTCGAAGTATACATCACCCATGTTGCTCTCTATACATCTGACGATGCCATCTTTTGCAAGGCTTTTCCCACCACCCTCAAAGGCCCTGCCTTTGAATGGTTCACCACCCTCCCCCCATACTCCATTGACTGTTTTGATACACTTTCCCACCTTTTTACCACCCATTTTGCTGGTAGCCGCCCATATCAGGCCACACCCCTATCCCTCCTTAGCGTCAGACAAGAACGAGACATTGTGTAACTTCATTGACCGTTTCAGCAAAGCTGCCCTCCGCACGCCCAACCTCACTCAAGAAATGATCTTGCAGTGTATAACTTTAACCCTCAAACCGTGTCCGTTCGCTAACAACGTCTACCTCCAGCCTCCATGCACGAACTCAAACTACGCACTGCGGATTACATCCGTATGGAGGAGATGTAGACTCTACACACCAAGTTCTGCAACGACTATTAAGGATGGCAACGGGGCAGGGCGGGACGGGGATGGGTTTCACTATCCCATACTCATCCCCATCCCCATACCTAAACCCAACGGGTATCAAACTTTTATCCCATCCTTATCCCCACCGGGTAACGAGAATAATCTCGTACCCATACCCATACCCGTTTCCTTACTACTTTAATATAAATTTTAATTATTTTATAAAATAATATAAAATAACGGTAAAGGAAACATAATATTATCAAATATTCAAAATTAGGAGGATGATTGTTTATTCGATATCAAATATTTGAAATAAATTATAATTGTTTACATTTTAGATTAGAATACCAAATAAAATTTCACGAGAACCAAAATATTTATTAAATTTGCAAACTGCAAACATTAATGAAACCTAGTTGATAAAATTTAAAAATATTTTTTAAAAAATTTAATGGAAAACAAATATTCAAATTAAAATATATTTTAAATGTTTGTTTACTTCAATTTTTTAAATTCTAATGAATCTCTTTTTTTATACACTAATAAAATTGATAATACATCACTTAATCAAAATGACGCAAATAACAAATAATAAACATAATAATAAACATAATAATAAAATTTTGACATAGATATTGCATCTTTTGAACTCCAATATATGTTGGATGGTGATAAACAAATATTCATGACAATTACATTAAATTTTGATATTGTAGTAAATAAAAGTTATTTATACAATTATAGTGAAAAATTTATAGTATGATTGATATAATGAGTTAGAAAATAAAAAAGAATTAGATAAAATGTACTGATATAGTATTCTACATGATGAAAATAAACATTAAATAAAAATATTAAAAAAATTAACAAATGTGTATCTTAGAAACAATTTGAGAAACTATTGAAAGAAATCGCACAAAAGAAAACAAATGTATAATTAAGGGTATGATAAGATGAAAAATACCTTAGACATCTAAGAACACTTTTCAAATATCCACATATATACTCAATGGTTGAGAAATAATCGTTTCAGTGAAACAAAAGAGTTATTCAAATGAAACAAAAATTAATAAAAATAAGTAATTTTTTTATATTACCTAGTAAATGAAAGGTTTATGTTATTAAACACTTAAATTGAGAGTACACACCCTCGTCCACGACCTGAATCTAGGCCCAAAGAGCCTAGGCAACCACAATTCACCAGATACGCTCCACTAAACATCCCCCGATCACACCTTCTCGACAAAGTGCTCTAAGTCGATCTCATCCCACCACCACGCAAAACCTTGAACCCCCCCAATGCTGACATGACCAAGTACTACAAGTATCACAAAATAATGGCCACACCACCAACGAATGCAAGGCGCTTCAAGATAAAATAGCAGAATTTATCCGTGTCGGCCATTTCTGTCGCTTTGTCCGGAAAGATGGACCTTCTCATCTACGTGAGTCCGAAAACCGCCACCCCCCTCGTAGCATTCTTCACCTTAATTGACCGAATCCAACCAACCGTCCAGATCAACATCCAGCCCACACTGACGTCAACCACGTTGATCCTCCTTTGCGCAACACAATTAACACTATCTCAAGAGGCTTCGCCAATGGTGGTTCCACCTCATCAGCTCGAAAGAAACATCTTCGTAATATCCAATCCATCAACTACATTCCCCACTCCCACTTCAGACGCCGAATGCCCCCCATCACCTTCACCGACGCCCATTTCCACGGTATCGACCAACAATAGAATGACCCCATGGTCATCACCATTGAGCTTGAGAACTTTGCTAACAAAAAGGTGCTCATAGACCAAGGCAATTCCATAGACATCCTTTACTAGAACACTTACCAAAAACTCCAACTTCTTCTCGCTACAGTGACTCCCTATGATGAACCCATCTATGGTTTCTCTAGAGAAAAGGTTTCCACCCATGGATACATTGATCTCCACACCGTCTTCCGTGAAGGATCCCAAACCAAGACCATCCCCATCCGCTTCCTTGTCGTGGAAACACCCACATCGTACAACGTCCTACTCGGTGGTCCATCCCTCAACACTCTAGGAGCTGTTGTCTCCACCCCACACTTAGCCATGAAATTCTCGTCCCCATCCGGCGACATCATTACCATCCATGGCGACCAACGACTCACACGAGAATGCTACATGGCAAGCCTGCGCCCTCAACAACCACTCCTCCAAACACACAACGTTGAACGCTTACCGGGCTCCGAAATCGCTCTATCCGGCGACAACCTGGATTCCAAGATAGGATGAAACTCACGATCCAACCAGTTGAGGAAACCGTAAACCTAGACCTCCCCACTGGCTGCACCCTCAAGTTAGGCGTAGGCCTTCAACCAGAGCACCGCGCTGTCCTGCCACCCACCTTAACCGCCAACACCGACCTCTTCGCCTGGTCAGTCGCAGACCTACCCAACGTAGACCTTCAAGTGGCAGTTCATAAGCTGTCGATATACAAAGATGCAAGGTACATATCACAGAAAAAAAAAACGAAAGTTGGGAGATGAACGACGACTGGCAGCACAAGCGAAAGCCAAGAAATTACTAGATGTTGGGTTCATTGCAGAGGCCCACTATACTACATGGCTCTCTAATGTTGTCTTAGTTAAAAAAGCAAACGGAAAATGGAGAATGTGCGTCGACTACACGAACCTTAATAAAGCTTGCCCTAGAGATGCATACCTCTTACCCAACATTGACCGGCTAGTCGATGGTGCAGTCGACAACAAAGTTCTCAGTTTCTTAGATGCATACTCTAGATATAACCAAATACCAATGGCCGCATCCGACATGAACAAAACCTCATTCATCACAGACGACGCTAATTATTTCTACAAGGTCATGTCTTTTGGACTAAAAAATGCAGACGCTACCTATCAGAGGCTAATGGATAAAGTATTTAACCAATTGATGGGTAAGTGTGTCGAAGTATACGTCGACGACATGGTTGTCAAGTCACCTAGCCACCTGCAACACGTAGAAGATTTATCCGTCGTGTTCTCCGCACTACGATAGTATAACCTTAGACTCAACCCCGAAAAGTGCGTCTTCAGCATCGACATCGGCAAATTCCTAGGTTTCATGCTCACACAACGCGACATTGAAGCCAACTCTGAAAAATGCAATGTTATCATTGAAATGCGCAACCCCACCAATGTCAAAAAGGTCCAACGCTTGATAGGCCACCTAACCGCTATATCCTGATTCCTACCAAAACTAGCCGAACAAACCCAACCCCTTATCCAACTCGTCAAAAATTCTGCGAAGTTCTCTTGGAACGATGATTGTGAAATAGCCTTCCAAAATCTCAAAGCCACCCTTACATCCCCACCCATTCTCCACAAACCAGATATACACCTTCCGCTCCTAGTATACATCACGGCTACAAACCACACGGTTAGTGTCGCCCTGGTCCAAGAATCTGCTAGGATCTAACATCCAATATACTTTGTCAACCGGACATTGTAAGACCCTAAGACCAGATACTAGATGGTAGAAAAATTAGCCCTCTCCTTGGTGCACACAACAAGACGATTATGCCCATACTTTCAAAACCACCACATCATCGTCAAAATTGACTACCCCATCCAGAAAATCCTCCAGAAGCTCGACCTCGCCAAACGAATGTCGTCCTGGGCTGTAGAACTCTCTGAATTCAACATACGTTACGAACCACACGGCCCCATCAGAGCGCAATGCCTATTGGACTTCGTCAACGACCTCTAATACACCCCCGAGGAAGACCAATGAATATTATATGTTGATGGTTCCTCAAACCCAAGAAGTGACGGGGCCGGTATTGTCCTCGAAGGCCCCAACCAAATCCTCCTGGAGAAGTCCCTACACTTTGCCTTCCAAACCTCCAACAACCAAGCCGAATATGAAGTCATCCTCGCAGGATTATCGTTGGCACGAGAAGTTGGTATACGAAGCCTCGTATGTAAAACAAATTCCAAACTCACTGTTGGACATCTTAATGATGAATTTCAAATAAAAGACGTAGTTCTCCTCTAGTACTACCATGTGGTCTGCAACGTCATACAGTCTGAATTCGACCGCGTACACATCCAGCACATTCCGAGAAGTGAAAACGTACGAGCAGGAGTTCGTTCAAAACTCGCGAGCACCAAAATCAAAGGCAGACATAGGTTCCTCCTACAATAGACACTATTTGCCCCCGCCATAACAAACATATGCCTCACCCTAGGACACGCCAACAACTGGACAACCCCCTACATAAACTACCTCAAAACCGGCAATCCCCACCCAATACCGACAAAGCATGGCTGGCAAAAGCAGCGCGATACACCATGATAGGCGACAAATTGTACAAGCGAGGATATGGGCAACCCTTACTTAAATATGTTACAAGAGAATAGGCCAAATACATAATTAAAGAAATTCATGAGGGAATATGCGGCTACCACTCAAGCACACGGACAATGACCACCATAATACTCAGAGCCATCTACTTTTGGCCAACCATGGAGGCAGATTGTCAAGACTTTGTTAAGAAATGCATACCGTGTTAGAAGCATGGCTACCTCAATCACCAAAAATAGGAACAATTACACTCCATACTCTCACCGTGGCCATTCACTAAGTGAGGAATGGACATTTTGGGACCCTTCACTCCGGGAAAAGGACAAGTAAGGTTCCTCATTGTAGGTATCGACTACTTCACAAAATAAATAGAAGACAAGCCTTTGGCCACAATTACAACACAACAGGTCCAACAGTTCGTGTTGAAGGATATCATATGCCGCTATGGAGTTCCACATACTATCATAACTGATAATGGCCCGTAATTCATTTATAAGGAGCTCACCAAATTCTATATTGGCCTAGGCATCAAGCATATCACCAGCTCTGTAGAACACTCGCAAACCAATGGACAAGCTAAAGCCGACAATAAGGTCATACTGGTCGAATTACAAAAATGTTTAGATGGCGCGAAGGGTTGCTGGCTAGAGGATCTGCTGGAAGTACTATGGGCATACAGGTGCATCCTCCAATCCACCACCAACGAATCCCCTTTCAGTCTGGTTTACGACGCGGAAGCAATGATACCAATTGAAATTGATGAATCTTCCTTACGCCGTCAAGTATATGATCCAAACCAGAACCAGCATAATCTATGTACCCACCTAGACCTGTTAACCGAATTACGAGAAAAAGCGCAAATCCGACACATAGCGGTAAAACAGAAAGCATCCAGAAAAAAACAACTCAAACTTATGCCCACAAATGTTTATTAAAGGAGACTTAGTCTGGAGAATGGCTAGTAACATAAGGAAGAAGGACGACAAGTTCTCAGCCAACTGGGAAGGTCCCTATCGAATACGAGAAGATGCAGGAGGAGGCGCTTACAAACTTAAGCTGCTATCAGGAGAACAGATACCGAATACATGGAATGTATCTCACCTAAAGTTTTACTTCAGTTAGTTTGATCAATGTAATGAATACTTGAAACCTTGGGTGTACTCTTTTTCCTCACTTGGCCTTTTTTCCCTAAGGAGGGTTTTTGGCCAAGGAGTTTTTAACGAGGCATCCCAAACTTCATGAATAAAACAAAGGGTTCTTTATCCAATGCTCAACAAATATACTTGTTAAATTCCTTAAGTTCCCCACCACTTACCACAAGTAAACGGCCTGGGTCGAACACTGTTTATTTGATTAAATTCCTTAAGTTCCCCACCACTTACCGCAACTAAGCGGCCTGGGTCGAACACTATTTATTTGATTAAAATTCCTTAAGTTCCCCACCACTTACCACAAGTAAGCGGCCTAGGTCGAACACTATTTATTTGATTAAATTCCTTAAGTTCCCCACCACTTACCACAAGTAAGCGGTCTGGGTCGAACACTGTTTATTTGGTTAAATTCCTTAAGTTCCCTACCACTGACCACAAGTAAGCGGCCTGGGTTGAACACTGTTTATTTAGTTAAATTCCCTAAGTTCCCCACCACTTACCACAAGTACGAGGCTTGGGTCGATCACCAGAACTATTATGTTGCTTACAAAAAAATCCTTAAGTTATTTCCTACAAACCTCCATACTACTTACCAAAGTAAGCGGTCTCTGACGCTAATGTCGAAAAAGCTATAATGGAGTCAAGGCAGCATAATCATTCAACAACGCGCTCCTATAACATAAACTATTGGTATCGCATTACAATAAATTTACAAAGAACATTCATCATATTAACAAATGAAATAAAAAGATATACGGATTATTACAAACTTAGGATTAATATCAAATTAAAAATATAAAATAGTAATCCTAAGCAATTTTTTGGTTGACTTCCACCTCCACGACCACGACCTCATCAGGATTTGCATCCAATTTCGCCGCCATCTTCTCTGCTTCTTCCTCAAGGCTTAAATCTGCTTCATTCATAAGCTACCCCCCAACCACATCTTTGCTTACATCGAACTTGGCGTCCAACACATCTATGTCCTTGTGGAAGAAGGCAGCTTGCCTCAACCCCTTCTGGAAGCCATTAATATGTTCCTTGATTATCTTACCCTTCAAGTGTTCAAGTTCGTTATTTAGACCGTCATGTTTTTCCTTTAATTCATCATAGTCGCTCTCGAGATCTGCGATCTTTGCATTCAGCTTTTTCTCGGAGTCCAGACATCTCACCCTCTAGGACCCTAACCTTTTTTTTTCCTCCAACCACTCTTCCTTCTCCTTCTTCCACGCAACATTCTCTTCAGCATACTTGTCGGCCTAGCCCTTCAATTCTTCTTTCAGTTCCTCCACCTTAGACCGGTTGCCCTCCTTCAGCTCCCTTTGATACAAGCTTCCAACCTTACGTCCTAGTATCAAAGCCTTGCTGCTGAACTCCAACATTGCCTTCACCATGGCATTCGGTTCCATGTTGTCGATAGAATTAACTACGGACTTTGATAAGTTAATATCAATGTCGCGTCGGATGGAAGTCTTTGGCAACTCTATCAACCTAGGTTCAAGTTTGGTCACACTAGTCGAGGATCCCAGCCCCAACAAGGCGACCCTCACGCTCTTTGTGTCCTTACCCCCACCTTGCTTAGTGGGAACCTCCCCCTTCCTTTTGGACCCGCCATGTACATGCACATCAACCAATAAGTCTTGTAAATTGGGAACTTCAATATTCCCAGCATTTCTGGCCTTCGCCGCCTTCTCCTTGTGAAGAGCTTGAAACAGATTCAAATTTTTCTTGCCAACCTGTGCCATATGACCTACAATGATAACAATAAATGCTGATTAGTTAACGCAAACACAACATATCATTTAAAACACAAAAAGATACCTTTTATATCAACAATTGGATGCATCAAATTATAAACCCTAACTAAGCCCTTAACGGGCATCTTATCATTAAACTTCATCAGGGTATCCACCACCTCCCTGTCCCCCAACGATAACTTCTCTCTCTTCATATCCTTATACCGCCAAGCCAAGGGTTGTCGATCCAGCTGAAGGGGAACTTAGTGTTGCCATCATCATTATAGAAATATGAACGCCTAGGCTCCTTCACCACCACCTTGAAGAAACCATCTTTAAAATTCTTAAATGACTAGGTAAACGCATCCAGCCTGCTTATCCCTAACCGACTTATTAACGACAGCCATGTTGTTGGACTCTTCGGCTGAGTATCGTAGAAGTACAGTAATGACTATGGGGATGGTTGTAAATACAGAGATTGGCACATCACCCGGAAGGCTTGAAGATATGCCTAACTATTTGGATGCAGCTGACTAGGGGTAACATTCAGCAAACATAGCACTCCCATAGTGAAGTCATCAAACGGCAACCTCACGTACAACTGCGAGAAGTGACACATGTACATATAGAAAAATTTCTCAGAAGCCTCTTCTTGACCATGGCACACACAGTCAATAGCATTGACTCTCTCCAAGGCCATAATGACCCTCCGAACACCCCTCTCGAATATAGGGATACAATTCAGCTAAGACTTCAACAGCCGTGACCATTTGAACAAGGAATGCTACGTTCGCACATCCTCAGCCATCCACCTGTATCCCGCCTTTGCCGGCCAGTTACTTTCTACTACCGCCTTTGCACAAAACTCATACACCTCTAAGCCTTTGACGCCACGCTTGTCCTGACAAAGGCTGGGGGACTGGTGTACTATACCTAGGCAGACCAAGGTAACTACACGACTAAGACCGCCTAGGCATAGCCCCACAAATAAAATTAGTACGCAGGTAACCAGTCAAGCATAACCATATAGCGGCCCAAGCCGCCTATTACAAAGGACATTACATAATAAGTCGATGAATCCAAACTTAGAATGTCGCAAACAGGGTCCCTAATATCAACAAACACTAACGTAGGGCTTGGGCTAGGCCTAGGCCCATCTAGAATCCAAATATTGGCTCAACCCATAAAGATGGCAAGACATAATTAATAACTCTATAAATATGCGTGGACCCCAACAATTAAGGGTTACATTTTCATTAATTTTCTAATCCGAGATTTGACTTATGAAGAACTTTTTGCTGACTTGATCGCAGGAGCCCTCTCCACAAGTAATCCCCTAAGGGTCTAGACCGTTTACGCTAGGAGATGACATGTACAAGCCAAGAAGGAGCCGGCTCGAGAGGTCAAGGGTTGAGGTAAGGCATTATTTGTGTTACCGATTATGTTATTTGTTTTCCGCAGGAACATAACTATTTTTTACAGAAACCAAACTAGCATTGATGTTTCGGTTGTCCAACTTTTAACCAAGATGCTAGATGATTTCAATGTCCCTGCGAAATCATTCAGAATAGCAAAAGATGTGTACAAAGAGCACCCTTATGATAATCTGAAGTTGAGACTTATTGCAAATAGAAACAAAGATGGGAAGGTTTACAACATTCCTAATGTGTCAGAAGTAGTAGCTCTTATTGTTGGCGATGTCGACACTACTTCTCCTATTTACATTATTATGGAAAACAGATCGGGGAAACTCCAAAGAATAAATGAGTTACATACCAGTTATTTAGGATATCAATATCCTTTATTATTTCCCTATGGTGAAGATGGCTACAGACACGATATTAGTCATCGAGACAGGATGCTACCCAAAAATGTTAAAAGAAATTGCTTGACTATTAGGGATTGGTTTTGTTTCAGGATACAAATAAGAGATAATGAAGCATCCACCCTACTAAGGTCACAAAGATTGTTTCAACAATTTATTGTAGATGGTTATACAATGATTGAATTTGAACGACTATCTTTTATCAAGAATAATCAGTCAAAGCTAAGAGTTGATAAATATATTATTCTTTTTGAACAAGCAAGTGGTGGTTCAGATAACAATGGATCACAAAGAGGTAAGAGGTTTGTACTACCTTCCTCATTTTTTGGAAGACGAAGATTCATGGACCAGCTATATTTTGACGGAATGGCAATTTGCAGTAACTGTTGGATTTCCACATTTGTTTGTCACGTTCACATGTAATCCAAAATGGCTTGAAATAGTAAGATTACTTGAGCCACACAAGCTCTTTGTAGCTGACTGGTCAGATATAGTTGCTAGAGTCTTCAGAATTAAATTTGAACAACTTCTAACAGACTTAACCAAGAAACATTTGCTAGGGAAGGTTATTGCATGTAAGTATTACAACCTTTGTACAAATTTTCTTACTTTTTTGTGTATTCAAATGATATATAGTTGACATATTATATATTTGAGTACAGACATGTATACTATAGAGTTTCAAAAACGTGGACTGTCTCATGCACACTTGCTGATTTTCTTGCATCCAGCCAATAAATATCCAAATGTAGAAGATATTGACAAAGTCATATAAGCTGAGATTCCATGTCCTATTCAAGATCTAGAATTGCATCAATCTGTGAAGGAACACATGATACATGGTGCTTGTAGGACAGTAAACAATTCACTTCCTTGTATGAAAAATGGTAAATGTTCAAGATTCTTTCCCAAAAATTTTTACCCAACCACTACCATATCTGAAGATGGGTTTCCCTATTATCGTAGAAGGAACAATTTATAAATAATCATCAAGAATGGTATAAGCCTAGATAATCACTCTATTGTACCTTACAACCTTGTTTTCTTGGTCAAATACCAAGCACATATTAATGTTGAATGGTGTAATAGAAGTTCTTCTATCAAATACTTATTCAAATATATTAACAAGGGTTATGACAGAATAACAACAACTATTGTACCCAATCATGATGAATCCAATATCAATCAAGAATCTATTGACGAAATTAAGAAATATTTGGACTGTAGGTATATTTCCCCATGTGAAGCGTGTTGGAGAATTTTTTTTCGTTTCCTATCCTTGGAAGGAATCTTGCAGTTGAAAGATTATATTTCCATCTTCCTAGTGACCAATGCATATACTTTAAAGATGATGATTTTATTGATGATATTATGGGAAAAGCAACAATTGTAGAATCAATGTTTATAAGTTGGATAGAGTGTAACAAGAAATACCAAGAAGCAAGATGTTTAACATATTCACAAATTGTGACCAAATTTGTGTATGTAAAAAAAGAAAGATGTTGGAAACCCAGAAAGATGGGAAACACTATTGGCAGACTTATTTGGGTTCCTCCAAGTTCAGGAGAATTGTTTTATTTGAGGAGAATGCTAACTCATGGCAAGGGTCCTTTATCTTTTAAGGACATTAGGACAGTGAAAAATATAGTATACACTACGTTTAGGGAAGCATGTTTAGCTTTGGGAGTCCTATCAGATGATACCGAATATGTTGGGGCTATCAAAGAAGCTAAGGATTGGGGTTCATGTCATTTTTTAAGAAAGTTGTTTGTAACAATTTTATTGTCAAATAGTGTTGACAAACCAGATGAACTCTAGAACAAAACTTGGGAATGGCTTTCAGATGGAATCCTATATAACGAAAGAAAGATTGTTGGTCGTCCAGGTAATATATACAAGTTATTTGTTATTGTATTTCAATATTGGTATTGTATAATAACATAAACTTCAAATAATGCAGAATTACAAATCAACAATGAGATGCTACAAAATTTAATTTTACTTGAGATAGAGAAACTGATGCAAGTAAATAGAAGCTCATTAAAAAAGTTCTCATCCATCCTTTACTCAAATTTGTTTATTGATATGCTTACTGGAAACAGATTGATATATGCAGAACTTGATAATGATAAAGATAAAGAACGAAATTTATTCGAATCTAATTTCAGAACAATGACAAATAATTTTTTTTAGTTACTAAATTTGTTTCAAGTATAATTAAGCACTGTATACTCTACTAACCAAGATTATGTATGTGAACAAAAAGCAATATTCCATAAGATAAATAATGTTGTGATAGAAAAAGTAGGAGGTGTATTTTTCCTTTATGGATACGGTGGAACAGGGAAGACATTCATGTGGAAAACAATAGCATCTGCCATCAAATCTCAAGGAAAGATTGTGCTATTAGTAGCATCAAGTGGAATAACATCTCTTCTATTTCCTGGGGGTAGGACAACACATTCAAAATTTAAGATATCGATCCCTCCACTTGACAATTCTATTTGTAACATTGAACAAGGTTCAGAAACTTCAGAACTTTTGAAAAAAGCAGAACTTATTATTTGGGATGAAGCTCCAATGGCTCACAAATATTGTTTTGAGGCTTTAGATAGATCATTGAGAGATATAATGAAAGGACACTGCAATGAACAATTAGTATTTGGAGGCAAGGTAATAGTTTTTTGTGGTGACTTCAGACAAATTTTACCAGTTATTCCTGGTGGAACACGATCTGATATTGTACATGCAACAATTAATTCTTCCTACTTATGGGACCATTGTTAAGTTTTACGGTTGACAAAAAACATGTGATTGTTACAAAAGGGATTACAAACTAGTACTACAATAGAAATTGAGCAGTTTTCTCAATGGATTGTTAATTTAGGTGATGGAATGCTTGGGGAACCTAATGATGGTTTGGTAGAAATTGATATTCCCAAAGAATTACTTATTTCAGATTTTACAGATCCTATACAAACAATTGTATCAACGACATATCCATGCCTAATGACAAATTACAACAATGATACTTTCTTCCAACATAGAGTAATACTGGCCAGTAGAATGAAGACAGTAAATGAAATCAACGATTATATATTATCTATAATACCAGGTATGAATAATATCATTTTTCCTACCTTATAACTATGTTACATTCTAAATGAAATGTATATTCATTGCAGGTGAAGCAAAGGAATATCATAGTTCAGACTCAATTGAAGAATCAGAAGATGGTCAAACTGATTCTTATAATCCTATCACTTCTGAATTTCTCAACTCATTGACAACATCAGGAATTCCAAGTCACAATTAATAGTAACAAAGCTTGCAGACCATGTCATAGGAGCAAGAATGATTAACAACAACAATAATGGCAACAAGATATATATACCTAGAAATTTAAAAACCACGAAGTGACACGTGACAATCACTGTTCATGGTTGTTAATGATTTAAATGGTGTTAGCAAAAAAGGACCCAATTGAACAAAATTGACGAAAATTGGGACCTATTTGAATAGACAACCAAAATTAGGACTTATTTAAAAAAACTTGTCGAAAATTGGGACCAAAAAGGTATTTTAACCATAAAAGTAATAAAGTATTGAAAACCTAGATTAAACGTAACATGACTAGGTCCTTGAATATTAGAGTGAACTAAGGCAAAAGGGGGCAAAGCACCATGTGAGACACTATGAGGAAAAGAACTACGATTATGCTTGCCTAATTGACACAACTCACACACCAAATTGGACAACTTGGATAAGGCAGGAACAAACTGCTGTAATTTGGCAAAACTAGGATGACCTAACTGAGCATGAAGATGAGATGAAGACTCCATAACTACGCCAACATTTGAAGAAGGGCGGAGATGATAAAGACCATGGGACTCATATTTGATGCCAATCACCTATCTCGAACTTCGAGCTTGTAAATAAATAGAAGTTTGGGTAAAGGAAATAACACAATCAAGAAAACGAGTTAGAAAACTAATGGATAATAAGTTAAAAAGAGACCTAGAGATAAAGAACATTATCAATAGATAAAAATGGAAAAAGATTGACAGTCTCAACACCATGAGCTAAAATCCTACACCCATTAGCCATTATAACAGAAGGTAAATTATTCGGAGAAGATAAAGAGGTAAACAAAGATTTGTTAGCAATAATGTGATTTGTGACTATAACGTCCTAGCCAGAAATTACTTATTTAAAATAAAATCAACTAAATATAATAAAAACAACCTCATCTATCCTAATAGTCTTTCCCAAAATGCGGGAAAATTTAAAATATTTAATATAACACAATAAACCAAATAAAACCATGATGTTCAAGTATTACAACCATAAAATAGTTATGAAGCCAATACAAATAAATCATAAACTTCCAAATAAAAATCCAGTGAAATTCCCATAGTGATTCCCCACTTCGTCTCTACGCATCCACACGCTCACCTGCATCAACCTCTGCTCCCATGTAACAAGTTACATGATCATCGCCAAACACACACAGATAGGGTGAGCTCATTTCAAATGAACAAATGTAACATAACATAAATAAAACATCTTAAAAATATAATTCATGTTAGCATTCCCCCTTTCCGCAGGCTCTCGACTTTCAACCCTTATGATAATCGTCTCTTGATTCTACACCCTTTAATGAATTCACTGATCGATCCTTGCTGCACGAGTGTCTACTCGCCCCTCCGACTACAGGCCACCACCTAGTAGTCCACACGCGGGAATGAATTTGCCACAGCCTCACACTACGACACCAAGTGGAGCTCCCCAAAACGAACAAAAGTTTGTAGTTGTCCCCAGACTACCCAACTCTATCATATGCACTAAAGAGGGCAATCATCTGAAACCTCGTCGTACGAGCCACAATCTCACAAACTCCACTGGACTTCCTAAGCCACCAAATTACAACCTAAAGTGGCCACGTGTTACCCCAATACAAGTTACACTCGTAACTGGGCCCCCAACCAAAGCATCGCATAAGGACACTCATTCAAAGCCACGTAGAAATCATCCACGTCGAACCAACTCTGCACTAAAAACCGCCTGGCGCACCTCTTACGTCGCCAAGCAGAACATGGTTCCAGACCGCCTGGCGAGCATCTCACACTATTAGGCGCCAAACACCTTACAAAAGCCTTGTAGCTCCGTCACCGCCTAGCGGAACCAACCCTGCCGCCAGGCGCCCCGCGTAGACAGTGGCCATTGTCCTTGTTTTGGAACTCTCTGGCCTGGTGACTCACCCCGCGCTGCCAGGCGCCATACCAGTAGCGCAATTCTACTAGTTTTGGCATTTTATTCATGTCCTAAGGGACCCCAATTACACAATACATCAACCTTAGCAAGACTCACAATATTTCAAGCATCATGCTATATCTAACACGCAATGCACACATAGAACTCAAGCACAAATCAATTATCATTCCCTTAAACATCTTTGATACATTCTACTACCCAATTCATCACGCCACTAGTTAACCATTCCTTAATCAGTTGTATCAACAACTCATGGTGCCCTAAGTACTGCTTTCCATTAATGACATTTTATATTAGTTTTCATAATTCAAATTATGCTTTATACTTAGATAAAATGTGGACAATCATGACTACATTATTTTATCAATGAATACCTATTATCTCCATTATAGATCAACATTCCAGTGAGCATAGAATTACAATTCAGAGCACACAATTCAACACATTTCGTCTAAATATCATTTAATTATTTCATGCATTTGATCCCTTTCAAACTCTCCATTTTTCTCACTATCATTTGCTCCCTCCTTTGTTTCAAGGAAATAAAACCCTTACCAACTAACCCAAGTCATGCAGAAATCATCCGCAAAACCCCAAAGAATGCAACTCGTGGAGTCCTCTCGAGATGTCCTATGTCCTGCTGTGTCGCCTGGCAGCAATCTAGGTACCGCCAGGTGGTACGTGACAATCTGGTTCTGCCAGATTTTCCCCGCACCCTTGGTCACCTCACGCAATCCCAATTTCAGTACACCTATCACATTGATATAGTTTCAAGTGCACAAGTCATATAGGTTTTATACTCTATTCATATTAACATCATTTCCCTAACACCAACGCATCCATAATTTACCAAATCAATGCTTATTAGTCTCCAATCAAAAGATGAACCCTAAATCCCCAAAGTTACACACAATTCATATCATGATCATAATAATTTAATTACAGTTATCCAAGCACATCAAAATACGCTTGAGTATACAACCAGGGATCATCCAGACAACATAAATCAACACAGAAACATCAAAAGGCAGGGAATTGAAGAATCCAGTTCGCGTCGCCTGGAGGACGGCGTCTCACCACCAGGTGGTTCATCAGGGAACCATTAAATGAGGTTTTACACCATGTGTCGCCTGGCGAGCCTTCAACGCTGCCAAGCGATTTCTGGAAAAATCCAGAAACCCGAAGATACTCAAACAAAAATGGTAGAAAATGCAAGGTGATCATCAAACCCAACACACAATCATATAATTAATATCATATAATTTTTCTCGTGCTAATGGTCTTCTAGAGTCCCTTTGTGATTCCAATTTGATTCCAAGCCTTGTCTCCACCCAATCACACTCACTCACTCTCTCCTAACCAGCCCACACGAAATCCTTCTTCCAACACTCTCTTCCCACTCACTTGGCCAATTAATCAAGTCCTTAATGATGGGTTATGGTTCAAAAACGCAATTAGCATTAAAATTGGCTTTAATTGACTTTCAAGGCTCATTAGAAGTTGTTTTTCCAGCCCTCCTTGGCTGCCTCTTTTTAGCTAGGGTTTTGGTGTCCATTCACATTCTTGCCAAAAATTGATTTTAGCAAAAAGAAGTTATTTTGCTTAAGCTAAGGTTCAAACCCATAACCATGCCAATGTTAAACCAATGCACAACCATTCAACCAATTCATGTTTCGTGATAATTTCAATAAATCTAGAAATTTATCTCTACTAGCACGCCCTATTTAAATTCTAAAATAATACTAAGATTAAATAACACACAATGGCATACATAGGACTCGAACCCAAGTCCTTTCACACAATAAAGTACTCTTAACCAATTGAGCTAGTACTTTTCCACGTCACAAAAGTTAGCATAATTGCCATAAGGCTTCCATTTCCCGCATTTATTAAATAATTATTTATTTAATTATTTAAATTTCTCGGGTCTTACAGTGACTCCTAAGTCGAACACCCAAGGATCAATAGATGAAGACTGAGTTAGACCAGTAAAAGATGTTGTTTTTGCAGAGAACAAATAAGATATGTCAAACACAAGCGTTACCTTACTCCGGTCTGCAATCTCCTCAGTAGGTTTCCTCCCAGTCGATACTTGTAGCCTATGGATATCTCGGTGTGAATTGGTTTGGACCCGAGGGGGGTTACCTGTAGAAGAGACTCTGAAGCTCATGTCAGCAAAATCTCTTAGAAATTCAAATCTCGTGATTAGGAGAGTAATGAATGCGTACCTTTAATTCGTGGGGTCCATGCATATTTATAGATTATTAATTATTTTTGGCCACGTCATGGGCTGAGCCCCTGTTTGGGCCGTAGGTGAGCCTAGGCCTTAGCCTAGGTCCCTTAGTTTGATCATTGTGGGCCCTATAAGTCTTACTATAAATGTTCTGAATTTGTCAAGTTTCTGCTTAGTTTCCCAAAGCTGTCGGCCTAGACCGATTACTCTTTATCGGCCCAGACCAGTTACTCTTTTAGCGGCTTAGGTCGTTGTTGCTCTTTTGGCGGCTTAGGTCAGTGTTGCTCTTTTGGTGGCTTAGGCCGGTTACTTTTATTTGCTCAGTGTATATATGGTGATTGTTATTATTTGCGTCCTTAGTGGTTACATAGACGGGTTCTATGCTTATTATTTGGCCAGGCCGACTAGGTATGGTACACCAGTCCCCCAACCTTTTCCGATATAGATATGATGGTGAAGGATGATACGTGTTGGTGTGTTTGGCTAGGCCGGCTAGGTGTGGTACACCAGTTCCCCAGCCTTTAAATGTGATGAACAATGTTAAGGCTAAAAATGTGAAGAGGTTTGTGGCAGGTGAAGGGGTGTCAGAAGTCTAATCCAAAGTGGTTTTGCATCGTCATTTTTTATGCTTCATCACCTTTGGTGGGCCTTGTGACAATTGGAATGGGTTGTGACTTTTGGCGGGAAGGAGTTGTGGTGTTGGGAATTCATGCTTATAAATGAAGATGTTGTTGAAAGTGTGCCCATGTTGCTTCATTTGTAAAAAATCTAAGATCAGTTACTTTGTGTGCGTTAGAGTTGTCCGATATCTTCCTTATCTCCACCGTCATCCTAAAAAGAATCAAGTATGTCCAGTAGTAGTGATAAGGTTTCCTTGTCGAGTTCAAGTAGTGAGAAGTCTAGGGGGAGCGGGAGTAGTCAAGCGGATAGTAGTGATAGGGAGGAATCGGGAAATGTGGGGAGGATCCCCATGGAGAGGATAGTTGAAGTTAGGAAGGATCCACCTAAGGAGTTGGCAGAAAGCAGCTGGCCGACGAAGACGGGATACGAGTGGGTTGCAACAGACGTGCGAACGCAATAGTCGATATTCCAGTGGTCGCGATTGCTGAAGTCGTGGCTGAACTGTATGCCAATCTTTGAGAAAGGTGCTCAAAGGGACATAATGGTGCCAGAGAGGGTAACTGTTGTGGAATGTGTCTGCCATGGCCGAGAAGGAGCTGCTGAGGAGTTCTTTTACCTGTACATGTGTCACTTCTCACAACTACACATCTGATTGCCATTTGATGAATTTACCATGGGAGTGTTACGACTATTGAATGTTGCTCCCACCCAGCTGCATCCAAACAGTTGGGCATACTTGCAGGCGTTTCGGCTGTTGTGTATGGCTTTGTATTTGCAACCGTCTCCGCGGGCGTTCCTTTACTTTTCTGTTACGAGGCCGAGAAGTCCAACAACGTGGTTGTCGCTTATAAGCCGGCCTGGTTTTAATAGATTGGATGCTTTTACCCAATCTTTTAAACACTTTAAAGATGGGTTCTTTAAAGTGGTTATAAAGCAAGTTGGTCGTTCGCATTTTTACACTGCTGACGACAATACTAAGTTCTCATTTTTCTGGACCGGCAACCCTTGGAGGTATAAGGTGATGGCAAGGGAGGATTTCTCGGTGGCCGACAAGGATGTGGTGGATGCAGTGATGCTCTTTAGCGATAAGATTCCCACTAAGGGCTTAGTTAGGGTTTATAATTTGGTTCACCCGATTATAGATATTGAAGGTATCTTTTTGTAATTTTGAGTGTTACTTTATGTTTGAGCGTTCTGACGGTTGTATGTTGTGGGTTGCAGGCGGCTAAAGCTAGAGCCGCTGGGAGCCCTGAGGTTCCCAACTTGCAAGAGTTGCTAGTAGACGTGCATGTGCATGGTGGAACTAAGAGGAAGGCAGAGTTGCCGGCAAGGCCCGGTAAAGAAAGGATGTGAAGAAAGTGCGGGCCGCCTTGATGGGGTTGGGATCGTCAAGCGGAGGCAAAGGACTGGAGGCTGGCTAAATTAAGCTTCGAGAGACAACTGTGCGAAAAGACATCGAGATCAACAGGTCGGAATCGCTGATTGATTCGATTGATAATATGGAGCCTATTGCTTTAGTGAAGGCTATGGTTGAGTTTAGCAGCAAAACGCTGATACTAAGCCAGTGGGTGGGATCTTTATATCAGAGAGAGTTGAAAAAGGGGAGCTAGGCGAAGATTGAAGAGTTGCAAGGAAAGGTTGACAAGTACGCCGAGGAAAAAGAGGCTTGGAAGAAGGAGAAAGAGGAATGGGAAGAAGAAAGGAAAAGGCTGGGAACTTGGAGAGTGCGCTACCTAGACTCAGAGGAAAAGTTGAAGGGCCGAATTGCGGATCTGTATGCCGACTATGATGAAGTGAAAGAGAAACATGACGGAATGAAGGTGGAGATGGAAGATGTGAAGAGCTATATTATCCAGGAGCATATAAATGGCTTCCAGAAGGGTTTACGGCAAGCGGCCTTTTTCTATAAGGATGTTGATGTTAATGATGTGTGGTTTGATGAAAATAAGGATGTGGTGGATGGTGTGCTTGTGGATGAGGCGGGGTCCAGTCCCGAGGAGGATGCGGGGAAGAGGATGGAGGAAGTGGATGTAAACGTTGATGATGAAGTTGTGAAGGACGCAGACCAAGAAGCGACTTAGAATCGTTATTTTAATATTTCCAATTTGATGTTCATTCTAAGTTTGTAATAACCCGTACATTGCTTAATTTGCCGTTAATTTGTATACTATCTACTTTGCTCTTAAGTTTGTAATGACTCGTATATCCTTTAATTTGTCGTTAATTCGTACACTACCTACCTTGCTGTTAATGTGATATTTATTCTTGGTATGTTTATTGTTGTGCTATGCCGATACGATGTGTTATAGTAGTGTGTGGAATGATGTTATCGTGAATATCCGTGTTAATTTGGGAAGTACATCAAGTTTAGGCTGTTCGACCCAGGTCGCCTACTTGGGGTAATGGTGGGAAACTTAAAACGAATTAACAAGAAGTTAAGTGTGTTCGACTCAGGCCACTTACTTGTGGTAAGGGTGGGGAACTTAAAACGAATTAACATCAAGTTAAGGGTGTCCGACCCAGGCCACTAACTTGTGGTAAGGGTGGGAAACTTAAAACGAAATAACGCAAAGTTAAAAGTGTTCGCCCCAGGACGATTACTTGTGGTAAGGGTGGGGAACTTAAAACGAATTAACACGAAGTTAAGAGTGTTCGATCTAGGCCGCTTACTTGTGGTAAGGGTGGAGAACTTAAAACGAATTAACGCGAAGTTAAGAGTGTCCGACCCAGGTCGCTTACTTGTGGTAAGGGTGGGGAACTTAAAACGAATTAACGCGAAGTTAAGAGTGTTCGACCCAGGTCGTTTACTTGTGGTAAGGGTGGGGAACTTAAAACGAATTAACACTAAGTTAAGAGTGTTCGACCTAGGCCGCTTACTTGTGATAAGGGTGGGGAACTTAAAACGAATTAACATCAAATTAAGGGTGTTCGACCCAGGCCGCTTTCTTGTGGTAAGGGTGGGGAACTTAAAACGAATTAACGCGAAGTTAAGAGTGTTCGACCCAGACTGCTTACTTATGGTAAGAGTGGGGAACTTAAAACGAATTAACGCGAAGTTAAGAGTGTTCGACCCGGGCCGCTTACTTGTGGTAAGGGTGGGGAACTTAAAACGAATTAACACGAAGTTAAGAATGTTCGACCCACGCCGCTTACTTGTGGTAAGGGTGGGGAACTTAAAACGAATTAACATCAAATTAAGGGTATTCGACCCAGGCCACTTACTTGTGGTAAGGGTGGGGAACTTAAAACGAATTAACGCGAAGTTAAGAGTGTTCGACCCAGGCCGCTTACTTGTGGTAAGGGTGGGAAACTTAAAACGAATTAACGCGAAGTTAGGAATGTTTGACCCAGGCCATTTACTTGTGGTAAGGGTGGGGAACTTAAAACGAATTAACGCGAAGTTAAGAATGTTTGACCTAGGGTACTTACTTGTGGTAAGGGTGGGGAACTTAAAATGAATTAACGAGAAGTTAAGAGTTTTTGACCCAAGTCGTTTACTTGTGGTAAGGGTGGGGAACTTAAAACGAATTAACGAGAAGTTAAGAGTGTTTGACCCAGGCCGTTTACTTGTGGTAAGGGTGGGGAACTAAAAGCGTGTTGGAAGTAAGGTAAGGAGTAGTCGTGATGTGACGAACCATTTGTTTTATTCATGAAATTTGGGGTGCCTTGTTAAAACCTCCCTGGCCAAAACCCTCCTTAGGAAAAAAAGATCAGGTGAGGAAAAAGAGTACACCTAGGGTTACAAGTATTCGGTACAATACATGTTTTTAACTGAAATAAAACAGGAGATGGGACGCATTCCATGTATTGGGTATATCTTCCTCTTATAATTGTCCAAGCTTATACGCTCCTCCTCCAGCATCTTCGCGTATTCGGTACGGGCCGTCCCAATTGGCGGAGAACTTGTCATCCTTCTTTCTTGCACTGCTGGCCATTCTCCAAACTAAGTGTCCCTTGGCGAACGATCTTGGGTGTAGGTTTGTGATGAAGGATTGACCCCAACCAAGGATGGAGACACATGCTTAAGAAGACTAAGCATGTTTAGAAAGGAAGTTCATTAATCCTTCATCCCTTTCATTTGTGTTTGTTATTTTTGATTCCCAAAGTTAACTTAGTTGAATCAACTTTAGTTGACTTGTTGACCTTTGACTAGGTTCGACTTGTTGACTATAGTTGACTTGACTTAAGCCAACATGCTAATCTATGTTTTTTTGCTTTGTAGGTTAATTAGGAGTAAGAAAGCAATGCTAGGTGGCGCATGGTGATTGGGGAGCATAAATGATATGGAAGAGAGAGTAAAGCAAAGGCATAAAGCATAAAGTAAAAGGCATGAAGCAAGTGTACCTATGTACCTTTGGTCTCCTTTGTTTTTAGCACACTTTGGCCACTTTTTGGAGACATATGAGACACA
>Ga0214544_1003559_pt1 | contig 32071 bp, 16 predicted proteins | sample CNSS3metaG_FD_160074 | JGI IMG/M metagenome (GOLD analysis project Ga0214544, IMG submission 160074) | Root nodule microbial communities from cowpea collected in UCLA plant growth center, Los Angeles, California, USA - CNSS3 | ecosystem: Host-associated > Plants > Roots > Nodule | place: USA...
TTATATTTAAAATATATATATATATATATATATATATATATATATATATATATATATATATATATATATATATATATATATATATAGACAGAGAGAGAAATATTACTTAAAAGTTGAATGAAAAAATAGAAAAAATAGTGATACTTAAATGGCTGGGTTGCAGAGCAATTCCTAGGAGCTGTTTCTTGTCCTAATGTGTTTCTTTACACCGTTGTTAGGTCTTCCTGATGTTTGCCTCTTTTGTATTATTGATCATGAAATTAGTTAGAAATTATATTTTAAACAGACAAAATATTAAGATTATATTTCAAACAGATACAAGTAACAGAAACTTATAATATATAAATAAATAACTAATCACATTTATTTAAGTTTTGGTAAAATTTACATAATTATTTCTTTCATTATTATGTTGCTAAACCTCTCCTATTATTATTTTTTTTTTCTGCAATGATAGCATCTCACTTCGTATCTCGCGTCGCTTCATTCCAGTTTTTTTCATTGTTTTTTGTTGTGACTTTTTTACTTTTTTTTCTCAATCATCTCATATTTAGTTTAATTTAAATATTATAAAATTCATTAATTTTTTAATACAATTTTTGTACTACATATTAAATTAAATAGTTATTATAGAAAAATAGTTTAAATAAATTATTTAGTGTATAATATGATATTAAAATTTAGATCTTCCCAAAATAGTGACATTATTTAATAAAAAATATTTTTTTAATTTTTTTTTCAGTAAATGAATGATGAATAAGTTTTGATAAATAATAGATCATATAGTGACAATAATTATTAAAAAATCAAATAAATATATTTATGTATCTTCAAATATAGACTATTAAAATATATTCATACAATATATTTATTTATTTTTAATAAAATGATTATTAAAATTATTCTCCGTCAAATATGATTTTGTAATAAGTATGAATTAATAATTTTACTTGTAATATATAGAGATTTGTTTAATACATACCATTAACAAATAATGTTTTATATGTTATTTCAAATTCAAACTTGTAATAACCTCAACTTTTATACACTTCATTCATGTATATCATAACATACTGATCATACACTTTTATTTATTTATATACATTCATGTATATCACATTTCCTTTTATCATGCAAAATTTACGCAATGCATAAATTACTAATTCATTCTATTTTAATATCTTTGAAAAAATACTGATAAATAATAAATTATATGTAGCAAACATGATAAAAATAATTAAAAGACCAATAAATATATATATATATATATGTTTACAAATTGTTCTTTAATATTAGTATTATTATGTATATTTAAATATAGGGTATTAAAATAAATTCCTATTATATATGTATTTATTTTTAATAAAATAATTACTAAATTTTTTTTCAATCAGATATAATTCTTTAAATAAGAATCTATCTATAAAATTTTGTTGATGGAAATATATGTGTGTAATTTCTTCTTTAAATAAGAATATATCTATAAAATTTTGTTGATGAAAATATATGTGTGTAATTTTGAATTTGATAGATTTTCAAAATTCAATCCAATTTAATAAAATATTTTAATCCAATTTAAACCAATTTACCTTTTTCATTATACGCATTTTAATTTTAATTTTTAGATTCACTCATATTATTTTGAATTGGTTTAAATAAAATTTATAAGAAAATATGTTTTATCACTTTTTTTTTTTCAAAAAAGACATGTTTTTACGTGAAATTGAAATATTTTCACAAGACTTTAACTCTTCTTCCTTGTAATTCACGATATTCTCTTTTTTATTTCCTGTTCGAGATGTAAATATCATGATAAGTCAAATATATATTAATTTTTGTTTATAAAATAATTTGAAATTATATCAAGCAAATAAAATTTATGAAATTAAGATATATGGTAAAGGTTTCATTGGGGTTGAATTTCATGCATCAAATCAATATGAAAACACTAACAATATATTTTTTCTGGCTCACAATTCAATTAAAATTAGAGAAAAATAATGCACTTGATCAGTAGTTTTGAACTCAATCATGGATTGCAAAGCAAGGAGCACAATAGGGATTAAGATTGTGATGTGCAAGCTTATCATTGGTCATTGGTGAGTTGTCATTACCACCATGAAGTCATCATCGTATAGCCTCAGCTTCATAAATAAAACCATTTGCAGTTACATATGGATCTCACATCACTTCCGACAAAATAAGAACACATGCAGGGAGAATTTTCTTAGTTATCAGTTGTACATTCAAAGATGTATCACTCCAGCGATTGAAAACTATATTACAAAGAGAAAAAAAAATCAAAAGTAGACAAAGCTAGTTAACAAAATCAACACTAAAAACAAAATAATATAATTTGAAAACTCCAAATCATGAGAAAAACTACAACGGTTATCTAATGACGGTTAAAGAATAACATTATTTGAAATTTTTTATGACATACAAACAAATTTTTCCATGTCTTTTGACCTTAATTACACTTACATTTTCCAAAGCATGAATTTAATTCAAACCTCACAACACTCAACTACAAGAGTATAAAAAAAGTCAATATAAGCTTAAAATGACTTTGACTTAGGGCATTTAAAACCATAAACTTAGAATCCATTGTATAACCACTATCACCCACTCCATTTCTTATCCTAAGTGATGTGAGACTTTGGAAAATGTATTATTTTTATCAACTCAATAAACTCCACCATGATTAAAATAAACACATCTTCCTTTTTATTTTCATTGTCTACACCAACAATCATACCCCACCATAAAGATTATACTTACTTGAAATTAAAGCATTCCAATAATTTTCTTTCACCGCATTGTCTGCATCAATATTAGTCAATGTTTGTGCAAAATCACCACACACCATATATCAATGCTAACCAATGCTCATGTATAAAACAATAACAACATACTTTCCATCGCACCAACACGGTGACTTATCCGCAAATCGTGACATTTCCATCAAATTCTTTTTGTCAACACTTGCAAATGCCATGACAACTTCAACCATAATTATAATTTCTCAACAACAAGAAAATCATCTTTTTTGGTATAAAAAATTAAATTAAACTGCAATCACGTAACATACTAAGAATATATTAATTTTAGTTGAAAAATTATTTTATTTACTTTTGAAGTTTGTATGGAAAAGTGTCACATTAAAAATTGTGAACTTCTATTATCTTCACTTATATATATTATATATATATTCTAACATATTAAATCATGGATAAATTTTGTACACAAAAGAGATTAAATGTGGTTTTTTAGAAATGTAAAATGAATTATATACATTTTTGTGAAATCATTTTCCACAACACGTACAATTTGATATATATCTTGTTCTTATCTAAACTATGTTATCACTTAGTCATATACATGCATGCACAAATGGTCAACACTTTGTTTCAACCATCAACCTTTATCATGCTCTTCCACTCACTTCATCTATATCCCTTTGTATAAAGTTTTTATTATGTTTCTCGTGACTTTGGCTTCAAAAAGTTCTAAAAGTTTTAATTTATACTTTATCACTCCTACTTTCTTCATTGTTCCTTCAATTTTATTTGGTTAATTTATTATAAAACTTTTACATATGTTGTTTTTATTGTAAAAAAATGAATAATGATAAAAAAGGTATATGTGCTACCTTTCAAGAGAGTGTTGATTTAGAAATAAAAATATTTTTCAAATTCTTTGTTTACCTTTTAATTCATATTTTTTTCCTCGTATATGACGTCACATTAATTTGCAAATTATTTGATCAAATTCAAGTGGTAGCCCAACCCATTCAAGTTTTAAACTAAACCTAATAATCTAAAGTATTTTCTTCTTACACCCTCACAATTTCTATTTGCACCAATGACTATTTTAATGTTCGTGAAATTTTTTGGATCACCTACTTTGGAAATCTTCTGGAAAAGGTTTTTCAGAATTTTCCAAACATGATTTCTACATCAGAATTTTTTAAAGATTTAATTATGTCTATATAAATTATAAAATATTTTAGAATTTTAAGTAACTTTAAAAATTATTTCCATGACTTTAGTCATTATTACATCAACCTAGGGATGACAATTAGGGTGCGGTCTGCGGGCCCGCAGAAAAAATGCGAGGCGGACCAGGATAGTGAGTCCGCATAGGCCCGCGGCCCGCGCGGGTCGGCCCGCAAGCCCGCATAAAATTTTAAAAAAGAAAAATTGCACTTGTGTATATTAATTACTTCTTTTATGGACTCTTGCATTAACATTTCAAATTCTTGTATAACTGGAAAAGACAAGTATTATGTAATTTTTAATGTGCTAAAATTTAAAGAATACATTGTGTATGTCATAGTATGAATATGATGAAAATGTTGAATTATCAATTTATCATCTAATTCCCCAAAGTTTTTACTTAATTTTGTGAACTTCTTAAAATTTCTCAATTTTTAAACATTTAAAGTTTTATCATAAAAAAAATTAAAAAAATTTTAAAAAAAAGTGGGCCGGCCCACGGAATTGCGGGCCAACGTATATGCGGGGCGGACCAGAGTATGCGACCCGCATAAAATGTACGGGACGGGGCGAATCGGTCCGCAGTGTGCGAGCCTTATGCTGGACGGGCCTAAACGGGACAGGCCGGCCCGCATTGCCACCCCTACATCAATCGTTAAAAGAAGAGATTGTTCACAGAAGACTCTTACAACAAAATAAAATGTGGTGAAATTTGAGAAATGTAAGGAGGCAAAATATTAGCCATGTCACAATTAAAATACGAATTCAATTAAAAAATATAACTTTTTAATATTTAATAGCCCACACAAATTTAATAAAAAGTTAATTAAAAATATTCAAATTTATCGACTTGAAATTTAATTAATCACCAAATAAGATTTTTGAAATCAAATTTTATATCTTCCGAGATACATGGAATGAGTATGAGTATTAAAAAATAAGTTTCGTGTAATGCCAAGATCACAAAAGTGTTGTGACAATGAAAAAGGATAATTTAGTCTTTTTCTTGGTAGAACTGGATGTAGTCAATAATAATAGGGGTGGAAGAAGTAAAAACCCAACGCAATCATGCATTCGGTTATTTTGGACAAGATAGTGTGAGATAGGATTTTTTTTTAAGTTCGTGTTTCACATTTTTTTTTTAAAGCATTTATACCTAGCACATTAGGATAATGTAGATATGCTGAACTGGCTTGGGTTTTCAATTTACCATCAATAATCAATATAAGATAAGGATTTCAAATCACTAATATCCTATTAGGGTTGTCTTGAGTCATATTTAAATATTTGATTAATTCAATTTAATTTTTGAATCCAAAATTTTATTTGATCATCTAATTTATAGAATTAATTGGATATAAAGTATTCAGATTATGAGTCAATATGGTGAACTATTCAAATTATATTCACAATGAGTAAATTTCCTTTTTTTAAATAATTTTTTTTAAAATTTGAAACAAAATAAATAATATAATTATTTTAAAAATTATGAAAAGGAACAAGAATTTAATTTGTTTCTCATTGGTTAGTCTTTTCCAATCGGAAGCATTTATTAGGGACGGGCCTATTTATATAGCTTTCAAAATAGGTTGGAATCCGCAAGCCAACTCGGTCCACTATGGATTTGGACCGGGTTGGGTTGAAATTTTTTTACAAATTTCAGTACAAGTTAATTTTGACCCAGTCTACTTAGAATTCGACTCACTTGGATTGAACTCGTGGTGAGCCAGGTTGACTCATCAACCAACAAATAAAGGGTCACACAAGTGCTTTTTATTATATTGGGCTTTGTATTTGGGACGAGTTAGGTTGTTTTTTTTAACCAACACATTGGTAATTTGTATTGAAGTTTATTTAGATTTTAACATCCTTTTGGATTGTATTTGGATTCTATCGAAGTTTATTTAGATTTTAATCATAATTATAATTTAGTTTTCTTTAGACTGAAGAAAAAAAAATTGTATTTTTTTTAATTGTGAGCCAACCTGTTTAACCCACAAACCCGTGGTGAGCCGGGATAGGTTCAAAATTTTTTGTCTCGTTAATTAGTGAGTTAGGTTTGGTTGACTCACTAAGTGGTCAACCCGTGATGGGTTTGGTCGTGCCAGGCCGGGTTACCCGTTTTGACAACTCTACCTATTTATATAAGGACAATGATATATAACTAAATTTTGACAACGTGGGTCTTATTTTTCTAGAAACTACGAAGTTAGAAACATAAAAAAGTAACGTGGTTTGTTGTTTCTATATCTAAAATCCAAGTAATATTGTTGTTCTTACCATTAGAGACCTTCTCACCAATAGAATCAGAAATGAGATTGTTCACTTTGTGTGAGACTTCACTTTTGGCTTCTTGAATCATCTTCATGATTTGATGCATTTGTTCATCTGAGAATAGATCACCTTCCTTGTTTACTCGTTGATCTTGTTGTTTGATCATTGTCTTATCCTTCTCAACAATAATGTGATAAGTGTGAAAAATGCTTATTATTCATATTTGATTAGACCTCTTAATTGTATTTATTCATGTGTTTTGTGAAAATATTTATGATGTTTTTAGTTTGTTTTTTTTTTCAAATAGGTATACTTTGTATTTTATTGGGGATTATTGTATAGGAAAGTGAAGGATTGAAGAAGAAGTGAGAGTTAGACTGTCACGATCGTGTCGCCCAGCGAGCATGCCAGGTCGCCAGTGAGATTGCCAGGTCGCTCAGCGAGAAAGTTATCTCGCCCAAAAAGAAGATGGTTTTTTGAAGCGGTCATAGTTTCGAAAGTTACACGAAATTGGGGTGCTGGTATGTGGGAACGCAACAGAGTCAGGAAAAACACGGGAAATGTAATTACAGGGCAAGAAAAACTCAAATTACTTCATTCATTCCATCAATTTCATCCAACTTTTGTGCCTAGATGCTTAGGAGTGACTAAACTCCTCTTTCATTGGGGTTGGATGTAATGAACTTGTATTCTTTGTAATTTTCCTATGCAATATGATCTTTGTCTTTGTTCATATGTTTTATCTTAGTTATTATTGTGCATGATGGAAATCTTTGTTAGTTGGTTGTATCTAATCATTGGAAAATGAATTGGAACTCAACCTTGGATAGAACAACCATGAGATTGGGTTCTAGGAATAGACGTAATCTCTAGGTCATTCTAGACATTGAATCTTAATGCAAGTCTTGTGTTATTTAAGGGATTAATGTTTTGGCACATTGACTTAGAACTTGCCTTTAAGGAATTAGGGTTAGTGAGCTTATAATGTGGATGTTTGAGCAAGATAGAGATATTGTATGGGAAATATTGCATTATTATGGTTCATAAAATCCAACCTTAGTGAAGTCTTTCCTAAATTATTTCATAACTTCAGTGTTCAGTAATTTTGTTTGTTTATCTTGTGAATTAAATCAACCATTAATGTTGTCATCATTGCTAAAATTAGTAAATAATTACAATTAGACAAACAAACACAAATCCCTTGGGAAAATGATACTTGTACTTCCATTTTACTACTTCTAACGAATTGGTACACTTGTCAAAGAGTCAACACAATGTTGTTAATAACCTTTTCACTTTTGGTGTTGTACCAAGAAGGATAGTCGTGCTTAGCATAACACTCATCTACTATGTGGTATAGTTTGTGGCGATAACTACATTGTTTGCCATTATTTTGGTTTTTGTTCTCGCCTCGTCCTTGTCCCTTCCAACTCTCATTATTCTTGGAGTTTCTTTGACCTTCAGTATTTGCAATACTGAACAAAACCTTACTTTCTTTTATGATGATCCCAATTAATTGACGTTCTTATTGCATAACAAGAGAGAAGACGCGATTTATACCTGGTAATGTCTCCATCAACATAATTTGTGTTTTTACAATACTATAAATGCCATTGAGACCTTTTAGAAAACACATGATATACTTAGATTCTTTGTGCTTGATAATATTTTTAATGAAATCACAATCACATTTAACCTTATAGGTGCAACCTAACATTGGTATGAGATATTTAAGTTCCTCCCACAATGCCTTTAGATCCATGAAGAAACATGTGACTAATCTTTCTCCTTGTTTGGTTGAGTGTAGTTCTTGGAGAAGGTCAGAGATCCTAAAATGATCTCCCTTGGAAAAACGCTTATATAGATCGTCCCATAAATTTTTCGTCTTTTCAATGTACATAACACCTTGAAACACATGATTACACTCAATCCTTTAGTTATATTTATCACATGCATACACACATTAATAAGGATCACATACGGGTCCACATAATCCACATACTAATCCAAAAATATCTTCATACACCTTCTGAAAGTCTTCTATTGAGCATTTTCTACCAAATACTTAAAACCTAACTCATTTTCTCTCATCAGGTATACAAACCTCGACTACATAAATTAGGATGGATTTAAAGTATATAATTACCTACACCTTAACATGCATTGTAATTTCAAAATCCAACATATTATTTGACGACACAATTAACCTTTTTCATCTTCTCATCACTAGATATCTCAATCTGTATGCCTTAAACCACTATTAAAGTTAGAAACATTTATTACAATATAAATATTTGCTTAATACCCACCATCATCCACAAATCAGATATAATATCATACTTGTGACATCAAAATCACAAAGCATACATCCACTTCATTTAAATTAAAGTAATAATCATTTAAGCATACAATTAGACAATTTATGCATATAAATTGTGCTTAACTCAAAACTAAAAATTGTCATGCCTAAACCTTAAGACTTAAAATGAACTAGGACTTGGATTTGAAAAAAAAAAGATAGACTATAGTTTTATAATTAAAGACAAAGACTCTAGTTAACCAAGTACATCAGATGCACATGCAAAGAGTGTTCTATTGCTCTATATTGATAAGTGCCAAAATTAAGTAAAGATTCATAGAAAAGTCTGGCACTTATGTTTTTAACTTGTGTTCATTTGATTTTGATTCCCCTAATTTAAGTAAAAATGAGGTTTAGTCACATGTTTCCAAGTTTTTGTTGAACAGAAGTCACTTGATCCCTGTTTTGTGTAAATTTAAGGTAAAGTAGAGTATAAAGAGGAAAGAACTTAAGAGGAGCAAAGGAGAAAGCAAGAAATAGATAAAATAGGGAAGAAATTCTGCCAAGGTCGCTCAAACCAAAAAAATCTCGCTCAAGCTAAAACTAGTGCCACCATTCTCGCCTAAGCGACGAAGGACCTCGCCTAAGCGAGAGCTTGTGCAGTGGAGATCATCTCTTACCGCCATTCTCGCCCAAGCGAGATCTGATGCTGCAAATCTCGCCTAAGCGAGAGTTCGTGAAGAAGCCTATGCAGTTGTGTGATTCTCGCTCAAGCTAGAACTGGGTTGCCTAAGCGAGACCCTTTTTTCAGCTCGAAGTACTCTGACTCGACTAAGCGAGATATTTTCTTCAGCACTTCTTGCCCAAGCGAGACCCTTTCTTCAACATGAAGTACTCTATCTTGCCCAAGCGAGATTTAGTAGCCCAAACAAGATTTCGTGCTGTATATATATTCTCGAAGTTTAGAAAGGAAACTAGCTAGAGTTTTTGGAGAAGAAATATAGACCCGCTGGAGAGCTACAACCAAGAGCAGAGCATAAATCATCGTTTTCTTCTTCTTCTTTTTCTTCTTCTTTAGTTCTTAGGATTTGATAGCTATCATGAGTGGCTAATCTCTTTCCTTGGGATTGAATGTAATCTACTCGAACCTGGATGTAATTTGGTGATATTTATATATAACATTTATGTTTTTACTCAATATTGGTATTATTGTTTTGTTCTTAATGCTTGATTCTATGTAATTAATAGGTGTCTTGATTTTGATTTTTAGATCTGACTGGAAAATATTTTTGAAAATCTGATTTGAACAATGATACTTGATATACTGTGATGCTAGGAATAGATCTCAATATATCAATTGCTTATAACACTCGACCGTAATGTTGGATAGTTTGCTGAATATGTGAGGAATCAATATTTAGGGAACTAATCTTATGAATTTTATACGCGAGGGATCAATATAAATAATTTTTGAGTGTTGCATCAATATTGGTATTTTCAGATGTTATGTATTATATTCATCCAGATTACAGACAAGATTGATAGATGAAATTCAATCTCAGTTTCTTTTACTGAATTTTTGTAAACTTTTATGCTTTTACTAAATTAATTTTATGAAATAGTCAATGATAAATCAAATTAAAATCTTTATACATAGGCTGATTGAGATGATTATTTATTTTCACTGAATTCGTTCATCGTGAGTTCAACACTCTTACTTCAAATCATTATATTAAAGTTGATTTTTGGTACGCTTGCCAAGAGATCAACATATATGCGAACCTTTTTTAGTTTCAACAAGTAATTGGCGAACATAATGGCAACTTGAACCAATGTTTACCAACTTCCAATATCACAAAAGAATATTAAATATAAAAATGCAATGAACATTCTTTAGTTTTCCTCTCAAAAAGTTTTGCCTTTATATGCAACACCATAATCTCGTACTCAACTTGCAACTCAAGATCTTAAAATATGGCATGCAAATTACAAGTATCTTTAGAAAGACAAATTTTATTTTTAAATTTGTTAACCAAATCATAAATAAACTAGTTTTCCTTACTTAGACTTTATATTACTTAATAAGGCAAGACAACTTTCAACATTTATAGGTCCTAATAATTATTTAGTTTTGAGACAATTCCAAAATTTTCAAGTAGTTTAAGGGGTGATTACATTTTGAAAAGAACAAGATTTAAGGAAATGGAAGTTGAGTGAGGATGGAAAAAAGAGAGAAGAAAAAAAGTAAAAATGAAAGGCTGGCAAATGATAAAAAAAGAAAAGAAAAGGAGTCTTTACAATAATGATGAATTAAAATTATAGTTAAATATATTTTTTATTTTTAAACTTTGACACAAATTTTGAATTCTTTATTGTTACAAGCTTAAAAATAAATAGATACAGTCTTTCTAAACTAATTGAGTTAAAAAATAGTATTTTAGATTGACATTTGAGTTGTTTATATCATTTGACATATTTTAGTTCACATATTAAGTAAAATGTTTTTTAACACATAAAAAAAATTAACCTCGTTGAATTGAAATAACCATATCCATTTAATTTTAAAGTTTAAGACCAAAATGTATTAAAATTTATGACGAAAATGAATTTTAATTTTATGTGGAGCAATGTTATTCTCATTAGAATGATTAATTCATTGTTGTATTAAATATTTAATAAAAGAAATGTTATTTTTCATTGAATCTTGTCATTTGATATTAAAAATATACCCTAAACAAGTTAAGGTTAACAACAAAATAAGTCCCACAAAATTCATATAAATAAATATATTTAGGAAAGATATAAACCATAAAAATATAAATATAATACCTATGAGTCTAGACGTTTCATTTCCAAACAAGAATGCGTTAACATAAGTCAAGCCAAACATTACATAACAAAGTAACATAAAATTGTACAAAAATTAAAAAAAGGTTAAATATGATTTTGTCCCCTTAACTTTCAGTGAACTTTGGAATCAATCCATTTCGAAACTTTGGATCAATTTAGTTTTTAATCTTTCGAAATATGTTGATTTAGTCCTTTTAATTAAATTTTATTAGGTTTATTTGATATTTCGTACGCATTTCAGGATTGTATTTGAGTTGTTTATACTGTTTGACACATTTCTGTTTTAATGTTAAGTCAAATACTATTATGAAACACACTTGAGATGTCAAATAAACTTAACAAAATTTGATTAAAAGAACTAAATCCACGTATTTTGAGAGAAAGATGACTAAATTGGTCCAAAGTTTTGAAATAGACTAATTCCAAAATTCACTAAGAGTTAATGAATCAAAAATATATTTAACCCAAATAAAATACTAAAACATATGAAAAAAAAATCAAATTTTGTATATTTTAGTAATATTCAAAATTATCTTATTTTTTACTAATTTATTTGAATTTTCAAACTTTTTCAAAATTCTTTATTCAAACTCAATAATTTATCATAAATAATTTTTAAGTTGAAAAAATAGTCGTATTCCATAAAAAAAATCCCAAAAATATAGTAAATATGTAAAATATAACGTATATATCCAGTCATTTTCTGATGCATTTCCGACAAAACTCTTATTAACATTAAATATTTAACGTTTGTTATGAGATCAAATAATTTAATTTTATTCTTAAAAACATTAATGTTAAAAAAAACAATTAAAATGAGGATAGGTCATTGAACTACTAGAAAATAAATTAATAAAGAGTTGTCATTTTGAAAAAAAAAACATTAAATAGTTAAATGTTGAAAAAATAATTCATTAATTACAATCTTGAAAATTTATTAAATTACTATCTTTTAACATTTGTATTATCAAATCTATACCACATTAACTGTAATGTTTACAAAAAAAAAATCATAAAAACTATAATATTAAAAGGTTTTAAATAATTCATTAAATATAAAGATATATTGAACAAATAAACAAAGAAATAACTTGAAGTTGTAAATGCATATTTATTTAGTTTGAATTATGCAACGTCTTAACCTAAGACAAGTCTTTGTAATATTTATATGAAATTAGATTACCAAGCTTTTCATGAACACTATTAAAACACAGAACAATAAGAAATTTATAACTAAATCAGTCCATACATAAATTAAAAATTTAGAACTTTTATAAAAATAATTTATGTATAAATTAATTCTAACTTATAAAAAAATTATTTATTTTATTAATATTCTCCAAACACATATTTAGAAATAGATGTGGAAGATGAACATATTTAACATCCAATCAAACATGTTATACCTAATGTGATTTCAACTTAGCATTTGTTTCAACTAAAATCATTTAAGGAAGGTTATGCCATTGGTGTTGTAGATCAATTGAAGGGGCTAATTTCCCCACCCCATAATTTATCTCATTTATTTTTCAATTAATATAAGAGTAATATTTTTGAAATAAATTTAATATGATTGCCTTGTATTGAATTAGAAAAAATTGAACTCCATAAATGAATAAATGTGCATATTAATTATTATTAATAATTGTAAAGAAATAAATAAATGTCTTACATTCATTTATGCCAATTCATGAAAAATAGTGATATGCATACCTTAATTGTTACAAGGGGTGAATAAAAATATGATTTTTTTCCTCTTTTTGTCTTAGTTTCCACAACCAGAAGATCAAAGGCATGTAGAAAGCCTAAAAGGCCATTGAAAAACATAATTGTGAGAGACTTTGGTCGCAGCAATTGGGTGGTACCAAAAGGAGGCAATAAAACTATTGAATTTGGAAGCTTTGTTAGCAGTAATATAAGAGAGAGAAGAAGACTCATCCACTTCTCTCCCATTTCCAAACCTTATTCACACAACACAATACAAAAAACCTCTCTTTAGAGCCAGAATTTCAAACACACTCGCCTCTCACTGCGCGTGCCCTTCAAACATGACCATCTTCTTCTTCCTAGGACCTCTCTCAGGTGCAAAACCCCTTTTCCTTTTTCAACTTCTTATTGATTTCTCTTTTCATTTCCTTGATTCACAACTTGTTGCTGTGTCTTTCTGTGATTTTTTTCAACTGGGGGATGGTAAAGGTGGGTTTTTTTATTGTTACTCATAACTTGAATACGTTTTGGCCGGGGAAGTTTACTTGTGGGGTTTGTGGGTACTTGGATTCGTGAGTCAAGATTCAGACTTTACTGTGTTCGGGGATTGAATTAGAGAAGATTGCAAACGGATAATTTTTTGATGTAGGGGAATTCTGGGACTGTGTTTTCATGGGTAGGGACTTCTTTTTACTGTCATGTTGTTTCAATTATTATCAGAGGTTGCGTCGAAAAGATAAAAAGAATCTGTCTGGATTGTATTTGTAAGGTTTTTTTTTTCTTTCTGTATTTCTAATAGGTTTATAACTTAACTGAACATACTGATATGCATTTTTTTTTTCTCATTATTTTCCATTTTTCTTGTTTATGTCGGATTCTTCATAGAGTAATAGTGGTACTTATCTCTAGATCATTTCAAATTTGGAATGATTTGAAGGGAACATGATTGGAAGCTTCAACCAGACTGATTCAATCGAGTGCTGTGAAGCTGCAATGCAGAAATCCTATTCTCAGGAATCTGGTCCTGTCATGAAGAAGTCAAAAACCAGAACTTTGGCTTCTCAGAATGTAGATTATTGTGAAATGGCAGAGAGTGAGGACAGGCTTAGTGACATGCCAGATTGTCTTATTCATCACATCTTGTCATTTCTGGAAACAAAGGATGCTATTCAAACTTCTGTTTTATCAAAGAGGTGGAGGTATCTTTGGGTTTCAGTTCCCTGCTTGAATTTCAGTAGCAAATCATTCACCCGGTTGGTTGATTTCAAGAAGTTTGTGCTGTGGGTTCTAAACCACCGTGATTCTTCTCATGTCAAGCTTCTTGTTTACTATCGCTTCGGGGTAGATTATGCCACAGATCAACATCTATTGAATAAGGTTATTGAGTATGCAGCATCACATGGGGTTGAAGAAATCAAAATCAATCTCCGTGCAAAAACATCTGGTAGTCCTCCTGTTGAAATTCCTTTGTCTCTATTTTCTTGCCAATCTTTGAAAAAGCTTGAGTTAAAAGATTGCCATCCTACGAATGTGTCATCCCCTATAGGTTGCAAATCATTGGACTTGTTGCATCTGGAACAGTTTGCAATGGATCCTGCTGCTGCGGACTTTTCAAATCCATTTGCAAGTTTGGCAGAACTATTTGGTTTTACAACGTTGACAACTCTGCATCTAAATAACTTCACTCTGTGTTACACAGGAATTGACTGTCTGGATCCATTTGCTAATTGTGTCCATATGAAGAACTTGCACTTAAGTGAAATGTCCTTTAAGTCAGATTTGAACCCTAAGGATTTTGTGATATCAGCTCCCAAACTCAGTAACTTGAATCTAATGTGCAACCGCTTTAAATGCAAGATTGTAGTTTCTGCACCACAGCTTTCCAATTTCACTTACTTGTATTCTACACCTTGTGCTTTCTTTGAGTTCCGGCTTCCATCTTTGGATGGCTTGGTCATTGATATTCATGAACCACATGACCGATTTGAAAAATGTCGTCGAAGGAAAAGAGAGGAGACTCTACATGGTTTGATCAATATGTTACGCGGATATCATAGTGCAGAAGCTGTTAAACTATCTTTCTGCACAGCTGCGGTATGGAGAAGTTTCTGTTATGTTTGTGTCTATGCCTGCAATTGTTGGCTTATGTATAATTTTTTAAAGAACTTTTTGAATTTCAGGTTACTTGTGGGACTGCAGCCCTGTTAAAACCAGAACGTTTGCCTCCTAGTAAATTGAAGTCATTGAACTTTGGAGTGGGATCAACATATAAAATCTTCATCAACAACCTTGACCATATAACTGCCTACTTCCGCAATTGTTCTCAGCATGCAGACTTTGAGATTGTGGCTGTTTAGAAGGTATTCATAAGTCCTATTCATTCAATGATATTTTGTTCTCTCTTTGTTACCGTAATACTGATTATATTCCTTAATTTGTCTGTCATAGTTCATCATATATCTTTCAATAATAAAATAAAAGAGCTTGGTTCAATGGTTGGTTGACATTTGTAATCAGTGTATAATACTAAAATTTTCCACCTAGTCTTACATTTTGCTCACATAGTTGTTCCATGACTTGAAAACTTTTAGACAACAAGTAAATTCATTTGCCTTTAATTTTTGTATGTGGTGCGATTCACTGAATTTTATATGCTTTTAGCATGTTCAAAAGTTTGATGAGCTATTGAACATGCTCATTGCTATTTGTTTGAAGTTCAGATTCTCTGCTGGATTTTTTGATATTATCCTCTGCTGTGCCTGCAAAATATGATGTTGGTATTTTAATTTTTTTCAAACATATTTTAAAACATCAACATCAATGTTTATCAGTATATTTTGAAGACACAAAGAACAACACAGAGAAATCCAGCAGAGAATCCAAATTCATTTGTTTGCATTGTTGTCTCTCTCTTTCCAATGTGTGTTTGATGGCTAACATAAAAAGTAGTAGATAATAGATTTTAATTTCCCTAACCCCCAACGCTCTCTTTCTCGACCCATTTATTCTCTATTTTCATTGAGTTGCTGTAACACCTGCCTAACAACACTCTCTATGAACCAGTGATTACAATCCTTTTCATGTTTCAAACCAAAACTGTCAATGCTTGTGATAATTTTGGGGTTGTAGTTCATGTTAGCATTTTGTTGCATCACGACGACTCATCATGTCTTGGTAATTCTGTCATTTGCATGCCATTTATAGCATTTATATTTGAGAGTTTATCAGAATTGTATTTTTTTCCCACCTCTTATTGAGCCCTCTCAAGACTTCTCAGAATTGTATTCTTTCCTACCTCTCATTGAGCTCTGTTAAGAGTTTATCAGAATTGTATTCTTTCTTACCTCTTACAGAGCTCTCTAGTCATATCATATCCATCTTCTTTTTGTTTGATCTTAACTACCAATTAAGCTGAAAAATTCTTAGTCAATGTAATACTTAGACTATATGTGTTTGGTATTTTTGTTTTCATCATTAATAGGGTATTTTTATGATTAAAAGTAGAAGCCTATCAGCTTGAACACATGACAGTTTGGATCTTTGATGCAATGAAAAATTGAAAGTCTAATTTCTATATTTACACATCTAATTTATAAATTTGATATTTATAGTTTATTTTTCAAAAATCAACCACGTTGAGAACAGAGATATGGCTAAATTATAATATATAAGTTGATGCAAACCTAGTCTTCTAAATCTGTTTTATAAGATTGAATTAGATTTAAATTCCGTGTTCTTAAAAGAAAGATATATTTTCATTTGTGTTTCATACTTATGAAAGCAAAATGAAATAAGATAGTTTATACAGTTAATATTTTGCAGATGTGCACTTGTTAATAAACCTTTCTTTGAGTTTTCTATTATGTCTCTGACCATATAAAATTATTGAATGTCAGTGTTTGTAAATATGATATTAAGTATCTCATGAATGGAAGATCTTTGATTATAATTTCTTTATCTTTATTTTAAACTTTTAAGAACTCTCTGGATTTGTTTGACAGAATTGATGTTCACTTTTTCTTAATTTTGCAGATACTTTGGAGAGGAGGTTTGACTCATGCTGAGACGGGATTAACCCAATACTTGGATCCGAATGATTCAAACAAGGATTAGTGTTTGGTATAGTTTTATTGGAAAAAAAGTTGGATAAATTCATGGGTTGATTTTTGATAAACAGGCTATAATGAAATAGAAATTCAAATGTTTCTTTTTTTTTTTTGCAAATATGTATCATGATTCTGGTTTATAGTCATATTTTGCCCCTCCCTGTCATATCCAAATACAGACATTTTTATATTTTAAAATAAATTGAAAATTAGTGTTTAATTAGATTATAACAATTGTTGATTTTTATATCAATTAATTTTAGTATTATAATGGGTGAAAATACAACTATTATATGATCTACATCTTTACCATTTTTTGATGATTATGACAAATATTAAATATAAGGGAAAATGAAATTATGTAACATTTATTATAATAAAAATTAATTATGGAATGAAATTGTAAGACCAGAAGTACAAAAATAAATGATTTCATTATTAGTTAGTTCTATTATGTTTTTATGTTGTTATTTTTCCGTCTGAATTTTGTATAATAACTTTAAATATTATTAAAAATAAAACAAAATAATAATCTAATTTATTTACATTAAATGGATATATTTTTATTTATTATTGGTTCTTTTGGAGAGTGGAGACATGTTCTTCCGCAAGTGTATCTAGACTTTCATTATATCTTTATTATACTGAAATATGTAAATATTGTTTTATTTTTTGAATAAGAAGATTATATCTTATAGCTACACTTGTCTGCTTGAAAACAATGATATGAGTAGTTATAAAAAAAATATTTTTTATATAATAATAGTTTAACCTTTGATTGATTTATTAATGCAAACAACTATATCCATCATCATACATGACCCAAAAAAATAAATCTTTTAGTTTTTCCTCTTCCTTTATATAGTTTTGTATGTTTTAAGACTTTTCTCGCCACTTTTAAAGTTTTAAATTTTGTGCATTTTTATCTTTTAAAGAAAGGGGAGTGATTTGCCTTTCGAGTGTATTATTTATAATAATAAGTATGGTAATATTAAGATTTTTTTATAAAATAAGGAATATTAATAAATAGATGTTGAAATATTCATCAAATTTGTTATTAATTTAATAAAAAAAAGTTGCATAGTTATATAATTCCGGGCTTGCAAAATATATAGATTGAATACATTAAGCATATGACAATTACAAAACAATCATAAACTGATTTTAGTGGTTTTTTATTTCAAGTTTTAAACTTTTTGAAAATTAAAATCACTTATTCATTAGCTTCATGATGAGAATAGACTAATCCTATTTGTTTTAAAGAGTAAAAAGATTGAAATCATAGGAGTGGTATGAGTTTTCATTTTAAACAAGGATAATATGATTCACCCAATATTTGTTTTTCCTAAATATGTATATTTGTAAGAATTCTTTATTATCAAGAGCAATGATCCACTTATCTAACAAAGATCCATATATTTGTTAATCATAATTTGACAATAAATAAAAAAAAGATCCATAAGATCTAAATGAAAAAAAATAGAAAGAGATGTAGAGATAAAAATCACAAATATGAAAGGATAACATGGAAGACAACTCAAATTAGAAATTTGAACAGAAATACCAGAAAATAATTTTTTTTTATATAAATTCTTTTACTAATTGTATTCCAAAAGTAAAAATAAAATTAAACAAGTCACTCAAACACAATTTATTCATTTTAGTAATCAGTTAAAAACTATCTATTTTATAAATTTTGATATAATATTACAACATGCCCCAGTTTTTACATGAAAATATTATTTCATACTTTTTTTAAAAACCAAAATATCATATTTTTAATTGAATCTCTTAATATTCCTTAAAAATATGAATTTATTTAGATGATAAAAGGTTTCTTGTGAATTTTAAGTAAGATTTCTTCATCTCTACTACCAAAAGAAAATGGTGCTTCTAAAAGTAGCTTTTTCCTTTACACAACCCAACACACGTGTCTAATGGTTCGTGTGACTGACACAAAGACAAACACTACACAGATACTGAATCGATCAATCAATGGTGGTTGCGTCCATTCGTCTTCTTCCTTCTCCATTCCTTTCTTTCGCTCCTCGTCTCTCTCTATATTCATGCCGCTCTCGTCCCTCTTCCGTTGTAGCCTTCTCTTCCGTCCACTCCAGTACCCATTCAACTTCCACTATTTTATTTTTCGCACAATGCAACCTCGCTTTACCCTATCTTTTCTATTGGAACACTATTCTTTGTTGAAAATTACACTTTTTTTTTTCTTTTTCTTTTTCTGAAAAGATGAAATCAATTATCCGTTTAAGCTATTGCTTGCAAATTGTGTTGACTTGTGAGTTCATGTTGCTGCAGCGGCTCCCAAGGGAGACGGTGGAGTGGAACTAGGTGGTGATCAAAGACAAGCAGAAGTTATTTTTTTGGGGACTGGAACCAGTGAAGGGGTTCCTCGTGTTAGTTGCTTGACTAACCCTTTACATAAATGTGAGGTACATGACATTATTCAACCAAACCATGTTGTTATAATTGATGAATGAATATGATGTGATGCTATGGAATTGGATCATTGGGGTTTATTAGTTTTGGTATGATGTTTTTTACAGGTGTGTTCAAAAGCTGCCCAACCGGGTAATAGGAATAGGAGACTTAACACAAGCATTCTCATTCGTCACCCCAATTCTTCAGGAACACAGAACATTCTTATAGATGCTGGAAAGTATGTCTTTGATTGTCCTATGTGATATGCACTGCAATTGTGTTCGGTTAGGAATTACGAGGATGGCATTTATCTTGCTTTTATTTTGAATGTTAGTCCGTATCTGCGATTTCGTGGTGATTTTAGGCTGTCCCCTTATTGTACTTCCATTTCTTTTTCGAGCTTTGCTGGAACATGGACTCATTATTAATACTTAGCAATTTTAGCTTTCCTTTGATACAATACTTGTATAATTCATATTGTATACTGAAGAGGCCCAAAATTGATCCATTAACAATTGAAGGACTCTACACCTTCAATGACTTAAACTACTGAACTGGTGGTTTGTACATGGATATGCATAGTATGCATATTGGTCATGATAGAATGGATTATGGGTGTCAATGAGTATTTTTTTTGTTTCTCTCAAAGATAGTCTTGTGTTTGCGGACTGGATTCTATTTAAGTCTGAGTTGGCCAGTCATTGAATGATATTGATATATCCTGTGTCAGGATAAAGTGATGTCCGAACCATGAATATATTGTAGATTTTTATTATTGTAAGATGGATTTAAATCATTTGAGTTCAGTTTCAAGGCAAACCTGGACATGGTTAGATTATGTGCTTCATTTGGGTGCTGATAACAAATTAATTTACTTGTTGCAGATTTTTCTATCACAGTGCTCTCCGGTGGTTTCCTGCTTATGGGTTAGTTTTTGCCTGTTATTAACGTTGTTAAATGTGATGATGGCTTCTCTGTTTGTGGATTTTACCTTTTGCTTTCTTTTTAGGAAAAAATATGATGCAGCATTAATAACAATGGTAACGAAAGGACATGCAAATTAGGAAACGAAACTTGCACACACTATGTGTAGTATATACACAATTTGGGACTGTTGACGAAGTTATTTAAGTTTATCCTCTGGTTTGCATAGAAGCCCGTGAGGAGTGTACCGGGGTACGATTGTGCAAGCATCAATAACCATGCAAAATGAATTGGGCTTGTCAAATATCTGGAATGTTTTTAATGCTAAGCTATTTAAGAGAAAGTAATCTTAGAAGACTTGTACGTCAGTGACATTTCTTGTTGTTTGAAATGTTTTTTTCTTAAGGAATCTTGACTATTGACCCTAAAATTTTAGTAGATGGCGTTCTACATATTTTCTTGTATTTTTCTGCCTTGGTTTTATATCTCTGTAACTTATATATCTGCAGGATAAGAACAATAGATGCTGTCATTATTACTCATTCACATGCTGATGCAATTGGAGGTATGACATGATCTTTAATAATATTCTTTGGATAATTAATATGAACACGACATGTATATGATTGGCTAAAGTAATAAGAAATGTAATTGGTCATATAAACAAACTCTGCTTCTTTCTTCTACCCAGGTCTTGATGATCTCAGAGATTGGACAAACAATGTTCAGCCTCATATTCCAATATATGTAACCAAACGAGACTTTGAGGTCCTCTTCCATGTGCTTTCCTTCTAAATCCAAGTTGTTAATTTTACTTTCTGCTTGTTATCTGTATATGTACGTTGTAATTTTTATTTATGTTTGAAAGACCTCCTGCATATCTATGTATCCCTTTTAAGAAATTAATGCATACTATAAGAAATATTGAATTTGTGCATATTGGTGTTTCTTCTTTCTCTGGGATTGCCAAAGTATCCACAACTGATGTTATTGAAGTATATTTTATATATATATATCTACTTAATGCTAATGAATCTCTGCATCTGCTTTAACATTTACTCAATAGAAATTCATTATAATTTAGAAAATATTTATGACTTGTTGTAGTTAAAATTTGAGTAGGGTTAAAAAGTGGATTTAACTATACCCACCGAAACTGGCCTACTGAAACCTAATAATAATTGCCATCTGAAGAAATCATATCTTCCTCTCCTGAATTGGCTGAAGACCTGGAATTTTTTTATCAAAAGATCCTGTTTAATATCTCCAGAGGTTCAATCTTTTCTAATTTGCATGATGGAACACTTTTTTCACTATCCTAGCTTCTGAAATCATGTCTAAGAGAGAAGAGAAGCTGCTCATCCTGCATATATTCATGATTGTTTCAATAATCTACTCTGCTTTTAAGACAATTGTCATAATTTAGATTGTTGTTAGCTAAAAAATAAAGATGTTTTAGGAAAATTTTCTTCCTTTTCAAATATTTTAATTTATATCTTCCAGACTAGATCATAGGGTTTACTTGTCATCCGATTGGATATTTAATTTCTTCTGAGCTGCGGATTCGGAGTTCCTCTTAATAGCACTTGTAGCACTACCCTAGAGTGAAGGGGAAAAGCAGTGAAAACTTGTGCTTTTCATTTTCAATGATCCGCTGAATCATTAACCATTTTCTACTTCAATGAGCAACTGGTGGGATATGTTTTCATTTATAGTGAATTTATTCTTGTAATTGCTACTGAAAAGTGCAGGTGATGACAAAGACCCATTACTATTTAGTAGATACTAGTGTTATCTTACCTGGTGCCAAAGTCTCAGAGTTGCAATTCAAAATCATATCGGAAGAATCATTTTCTGTACATGGACTGAAGGTCAGTACCATTATTAGTTTTAACATCTTCAAGTGGGGTGTTCTCGTACTTTGTCTCTTTTCAACTTTTTTTCTCACTTATTGCTCAATCAATTAATTTCTGGCGTGTTCCTTCTTGTGGATGGGGCTTGGCTCTATTCCTTTTTGCCTTCTATTATTGTACTTCAGATTACCCCATTACCAGTTTGGCACGGCCAGAATTATCGGTCCCTTGGTTTTCGATTTGGTAATATATGTTACATTAGGTAATGTTTCTACACTAAGTAGAAAAGTGCTGGCATATGATTCAGTTCAGGCTTTTCATCTATTTATGTGGGCTAATCTTGTCTCTAAATTTGCAGTGATGTTAGTGAAATTCCTGAAGAAACTTACCCACTTCTAAACAACTGTGAAATTCTAATCCTGGTGATATACCCTCCCATCCTTTTTATCTTTCCACAACTGTGCTTTATACTTGCATGAAATAACTGTAAGCGCATGTATGATTTCTCCCTCACTCACATGTTGTTTGATTCCAAAGGATGCCTTAAGACCTGATCGTTCTACTTCCACACATATTGGACTTCCAAGGGTAATAATCTAATAACCAGCTTTACATTTGCTTAAACTTTTCTTTTAGGAAGGTGAATTATTCTGATCTTCCATTTCAGGCGTTGGAGGAAGTGCGAAAGATTCAACCCAAAAGAACACTCTTTACTGGTAAGTTTACCTTAAGCCTTCCAGTTATCATAATGTTTGCTCTACTTTCTTGCCTTAATCTACTATGGTTCATTAATCATCTATGATGCACAAATACGATATGTTGATACGATTAATTAAAAAATAATAAAATACGATACGTGATATATGCATATTGAAAAGTGTACAATAATTCTTAAAAATATGATAAATATATGATTATTATCATGTAAATTTAAATTAAAATCATATGTATTATAGTTGTCAACATAAAAGATTATGAATTATTGACATCATAAAAGTACTATAGCTATAGAGAATAGATACTTTATTAATAAGTATCAGTAAAATATCCTAAAATATTGGACACGGATACATGCCGGACACGGATACATGACCTAAATTGAAATATCGGTGCTTCATAGTTAATCATGCATTTAGGAAGCCTGATAGAACCCCTTAAGAAGTTCGAAATTAGTAAATAAAAAATCTGAGCCAGTTAGTAGTATATCATCAATGTAAAATGTTTAAGAGAAATAAGTTTCGATGTCTCCTTATTGATTATTTGAAGGTATGATGCATCTGATGGATCATGAAAAAGTGAATGACTACCTTGCGAGCTTATTGGAGTCTGAGGGCCTTGATGCACAATTGAGTTATGATGGACTTCGTATACCAGTCAGACTCTAGATTTTATACAGCCTCAATTTTTTTTTCTCAAAGAGAAGTTATTAAACAAAACATATAAATGATTTCACAAGTTCTCACATTCTGCAGACTACTGCAACTATTCCACCTTGTCATTGTTATTTCCTTGTCTCTATTAGCGACAAGGAACACTTATACCATAATGTAACAGGATCTTTTTCCCTTTACAATGAGATAATTAATTTTGTAGCGAAGTATTATTTTGGTCATTATACGTAAAGAATTAATGTATTTAGTTTCTAGAATACATATTCAGAAACTCTGTTTGAACCAGAAGATTGGTGTTTGAATTTAGCAGATATGAACACTGAAACTCTCACAGGGTTGGAACCACTACTTTGACATTGACAATAAAACATTTCAAGTATTGTTGCCCATCATAAACATAATTGGAGCTTATTGTTATGATATTTTGTATATTTGTGGCCTATACAGTTCCCACTTGGCAATTCATATTGAGTCAATATGAAAGAAAAAAAAAACATGTAAAAGAAATTAATGTTGGAACTATGGTCCACTGTGTTTTGAGTCAATAAAAGATTAGTGTTAGGATCAGAAAAGCAAGTACTTTTCCTTCTTATTGGTCGCAAAATGGATCACGTAATACCTGCAGTTTCATGAGTGGACGATGCATTTTGCAAAGTTTTGGAATAACATACGATAAAGTAGATCTATGCAAAACAATACGACAGGGTTGTCATGTTAGGTCGAGTGTTTGAATAAGATTTGAGTTTTTTTTCTCAATTATGTTTTTTATTTATTTATTATTTCCTCTTTTTTCTTTTAGAGTAAAATTTGATTTCTCAAAGTATTTCGAATGGTTTGTTTTAGTCCTACTGTGTCTCTAAAATTACATCGTCAACCCTGTTATTTGGTTAGCACATTTCTTAGAGTCTATATTTTTAAAACAAATGATCTTAAAGTGAGAGTTTTACTTATAGTGAAACCAAATTATATACAATTATTATGAAAACATTTCCAATGAAAGGTTGTGCCTAAACCATTGAATGATTGCATCTTTTCACCTATTCTTCAAAGGACATGATGTTTTAGGATAATGTTCACCAAACAAAGGGTTGACAAAGTATTTTCTTATTTTTAAATTTGAAATTTTCTCATTAAAAAAATTAGTGTTGCGATACAAACAAAATTTTACTCATAAATGATATCATATCACGTCGCTAAACTTCAATAAAGATGCTAAGGCTAAATACAAACTTTGTTTAAGAGATAAATTCAAATTATTCAAAAGCTTTTTCAATATTCTTTATTTTTGTCAAAAACATGAATTTAAATAAACCATCTACATGTATAAGGAAATATTTATCTGTTCTAATAAATATTATTTTATAATAGATTACAAAACTCATCAAAACTAAGAAAAGAACATGAAGTTCTATATAAAAAAAAAATTGTACTTATTTTTTTCAAAGATTTATAATATTTTTTTACAATTCTCTTGTTCACTTATTTATAGTTTATTTTTGTGTTAAATATGTTTTTGGTCTTTTAACTTTCAGTGAATTTTGAAATTAGTTTATTTCGAAACTTTGGACCAATTTAGTCCTTTATCTTTCGAAATACGTGAATTTAGTCATTTTAATCAAATTTTATTAGGTTTATTCGATGTTTCGTACATATTTCATGACTGTATTTGTGTTGTTTATACTGTTTGATACATTTTTTCTTTAATGTTAAGTCAAATAATATTATGAAACGCGTTTGAAATGTCAAATAAACTTAATAAAATTTGATTAAAAAGACTAAATCTACGTAATTCAAAAGATGAATGACTAAATTGGTTCAAAGTTTCGAAATAGACTAATTTCAAAATTCACCGAAAGTTAATGGACCAACATTTTTCTCTCATGTTAAACTTTTTGGCAAATGAATTTGCATTCGATTATACATATATGCAAAACTCATTTTTCTTATTAGGAATAGGTTTGACAAAAACTTCACCTCATCTCAACCGACATTTGGTTTCTAATATAAAATTTTATTAAGAGTTAAAAAAAAAAAAAAAAAAGTGGACTTAAGAGTCATTATTGCGAGGAAGAATGCGAGAGACACGAGGGATTGTGAGAAAAACACATTTGGAAAGTTGGGCATGGTTTGTCCCTTCTTACGTCATCTCACCCTAAATTTTCTTTAACCCACAATCATTAACAATCTTCGATCAATTTCCCAATATCTCATAATAATTAAGTTTTTATGCATCATTATTTACTTTTTATCAATAATCAATACTTTTTAAAAAGTTATGAATTCACATAAAAGATAAATATATATACTTTCCATATGATATTCCAAAATAATCTCCACAAGTCAACAATAGTTAATACCAATGGATAGAGAGAAAAACAACCTTTTTTTTTTAATAACAAAAAACGTGGTCTTTACAAAAGTTTTCTTAATAGAAAAAAAAATGATACGTTGAATTTGTTGCATTCTTTTGAATTAGTCAAATGTTAGAGGGTTTTCTGTTCATAATTGTGTTAAGAAAATACTATGATTTGCAAGAAAAATATCAAATTTTATAGGTGAATAATTATTGTGAAACGAGTATTTGTCTGTATTATTACTAAAAAAAATTAGAAATATTTTTTTATAAATTAAATTTGGAGTTTTTTACAAGAATTGATATCATAATTAAATTAAATTAGAAACGAGTAATGAAGTTTTTTACAATCTATTGTAAAGCTTTGGTTATGATATATTTGGAGAGAATTTCTTACATTTTTTCTTATAAAATGCAGAAATGAAATAGATATATAATCACGAAACACTACTTTTAAAAATAATTGAGATAAAAAAAATATTTAACCTAAAATTTATAATTAATGATTTCTCATTGGTAATTAGTACACAAGCAACAATTATTAGCAATATATTCTATCACAATATGCCTCTGTTTTCTTTTATATATATATATATATATATATATATATATATATATATATGAATGATTGTTCTCTTGGTAAAATATAAATGAAATTGTTGATTACTTTCTTATATGAATATAGAAATAGTTTAATTTGATTACATATTAAAGCAACATCAAACTTCATCCAAAATATCAAAATTAAAGCGTGCTTTCAAAGGCAACTTTTTTGCCCACCAACCACTTAGCACAATTAATAATTATTTGAAGTCACCATCACATTATTGACATAAATAACGATATCTATTCATATAAATTATATTCACATGATTTTAAAATTTAACGAGTTTTATTGGATACATATTCTTTTTTTAATATAGTTCTGAAGTCTCTTGATTTATATGATAACATAATTATTCAGAAAAATATATGTATTAACTGAAAAAAAAACGCCATGCTCTATATTATTATTATTATCATTGTGTAAGTTAAGAAATAATTCCGTAAGACTAGAAAATAGACAAGTATTTCGATAAAATAAATAAATAACTTAATTAGTTTCAGTGTCCTTATGATATACGTTGGCACGATTGTGACTTGTCGTGATTGATTACACTCCTTAAGCATAAATTAAAAATGTTACTAATTAAATATTTGTAGTGTGTTTACCTGAGTCTTAGTTCAAAAACATTGTTTAGATATATAAAAGACTGTATTGATTCATAAATTATGAGCATATATTAAAATATTATATATATATATATATATATATATAGTCTTAAAATTTTAAATTAAAAATATATCAATTTTTGAGTTAGGTTCATGTTTTATTGTTTTATTAGTTTTTTTTTATAATAAACCATTTAAAGATCAATGAGTAGTTATGAGACGTAAAATAACTTATCCTTCAATCTTCTTTCTAAAATTGAAAAAATTGAATAATCGTAGAATGGTATTTAAGTTGTTTACGTCATTTGACATGTTTCAATTCAAATATTGACATAGAACATCTTAAGAAGTCTAAATAAATATTATATTTTTAGATGAAAATGACTATATCTATTCATTTAAAGTTTATGAATCAAAATATATCAAAATTTAGGATATATACAAATTATAATTTTCTGTCTAAGTTTAGAGACTCAACATATTTAATCCTATAATTGGAAATATCAAACTATAAAAATGATAAATAATTGATAATATAGGAATATCGGTCTATAATAATATTTGGAGTGGAATTTTTATATATTAGATAATAATTTTTTTAGATGAAATTATATGAAAATATATGAATCTTTACAAGAAATAATGTGTGAAATGTAATATTGAAAAATGATATTTTTGAGATTTGAATTGGGAAGAATGTTGTTGAGCATGAAAGTTAAGGAAGTAAAGTTAGAGGCATATTTGTCAATGTGAGGCATCATAACTAATTAATATGGTTATCAAATCATATCATATCAAACTATACAAGTAAAAAGTTCACTGTTAAAAAGTTGAAAATCAAGTGCCAAAAATTAAAGATTTACTTTTTATAGTATGTTTCTTTCTTCGATAAGAAAGGGAGAAAAACCACAAAATGTGAAAAAGAAGGGTGACATCAACTTGCATAATTAAAAAACAAAATAATTATTATTAATAAATAAATTAATCTTATTTCCATTCTTTTATCTAATTTAAACTCGTTATATTATATATATATATATATATATATATATATATATATATATAATATATTAATCACATGGAGGAAGATTAAAGTATTAAAATTATTTAGGTGGGCAAGTGAAGCTTCAACACAATAGTGTGAGGGTCTTGTAGAATAAATAATCGTGGATGGAGATACATATATAAAATTCAAATGTAAAAAAAAAATGAGAACAAAATATTTCATACTCATAATCTAAAAGGCCAAAATAAGAATAGTAATATTTATATTCACTTATTAAAGTGTGATTTTAAATCTCATATTGGGTAGATATGAAAAAGTTGATCACCATAAGATCCATAAACTTATTTTTATAAAGTTTTGAGTTGAAAATGTTAATATCTTATATGAGTTGAACTCGTGTTGTATCTTCTGATAAGATTCTTTCCTTGAAAGATTCATAAGTGATATAAGAACGAATGGTTTATCTTGGTGACTAAGTCAAATAATTTTGGGGGTATAAGTGGTGTTAATTCCTTACGTGGATTGAACTTCATTATTATTATATCTTCTGGTTGAATTCTTCTCTTTGAAGACCCATCACACCCATTTTACATTTTCTTTTACAAATCATTATTATTTACACAGTAATTTCTTGTTTCATTTACATTCTTCCATCATTTCTTTTAGACTTAATTATGTTTTTAGTCCCTAATAAGTTTGAGAATTTTCAATTAAATTTCTATTAGATTTATTGAAACTCAATAGACTAAAAAAAACTTAATAGTAACTCAATTGAAAGTTTCCAAATTAATTTAGACTCAAAACATAATTAAACATTTTTTATAAAGATGATAAAATTTTATTTTTTTATTTTTCAAATTCAAGATATTATAATTTACTGCAAAATCAAATAGTATCTTAATTACTTAAATTGAAATATAAAAATTTTAGACGCTTAATAAAACACAAATTTATAATAGGAACTTGATGAGAAACTTAAAATTTGATTAAATTATTCTTTATTTTTTCATGCGAAAACAAACATTAAGGAATTAAAGTAACAATTATATCAAAATCAAATGATAAAAACTTAATTAAAAAATATTTAAAATTTAATTATTCAATAAAATACTAAATTTTTAATAAAAAAATAATTTAAAAATACTTAAATTTATCATAAACCTACAAGTTAATTAAGAGAACATTAAAATATTATCTCATTCATAACATCAAATTCTCTCGCGTATAGTAACAAATGTATTATTGTGCCCACTGTCTAGGTCAAAATTTATCGTGAGTAAAATTTATTCTTTCTGTTTATTTTTATAAATCTATTAAGGTTATTTTACAAAAAGAAAAAGACACGGTAATGTTTTTTGGTTTTAATAAAACAGCTATGTAGTTTACTGTGTGAACCCTTTATATTTTTATGTAATATAATAAATGCATATGCAAACCATTTAAAAATTAAAAAACACGATATAATTGAAAAAAAAAATATCATTAATATAATCTCAAACCTCACACATAATAAACAAACGAAAACAAAATTTTGGAAAAATCTAACCCCTAAGAAAATTGAAAAGAGTAGGTTACTATTAAGTATGAGTTGGGTCGTGGAGGATCACTTTTCAAAAAATTAATGATTGAAGAATAAAACAAGACAAAGACAAAATTAAAATGATTTTCTAATGCCAAATTTTGAACCCAAGTCATAGTGTAGGGAACACACCCTTCCAAAAGCTGGACAAACAGAAAACAATGTAGTTTTGCAAGTACTATATATGTATCTTTAAGATTCTTGTGTTAATCTTTACCACTGTGACATCTTATCTCACACATACTACAAACTTCTAACATTAAGTTCAAAGTGCCAAAGCATGCACACATTTTAAATAATTTTAAAATTGCAATCATAAGTTTCATAACATAACTTTCAAAGTTTACCACAAACTCATAAACATCATAAAAAGTCACCCTAATTTTTTTTTTTCATAAAACTCATTTAAGTGTCTTGACAATAACTCTGTGGTATTATTGATCTAATATTTAATATGTTAGAAATTACGTATAGATTAGAGATAAGATAAATTTGTAATATCTAAATAACTGTAAATCTCATCTCACAAATCAATTTTATAAAATAGAGTTAGATTTAAAATTTATTTCGTGAAAGGATATCAAATCAATGAAGTTTGTCCAAGTAAGATTTAGGATTTGATGAATCTATTGTTGGAAGAAGTTCATTAGGGAGAGATTATATGTGTGTGACTTTAGTCTAACCTAAATAAAAAATGGACACTACTTTTAACTCAACCTCGAACCATTGAATTTATGAGTTTTTTGTCCCAGGCTTAAATATTTTTTATCCTGATTTTCACTAAATTTCTTCATATTGAAAAAAAAAAAAACTAAAGGACCACATTGACAATATTGCACCAAAACCAGGATCAAATTAATATTTAAGTCTTTTTCTTATATAATGTTTAATTTAGTCATTTTTATTCAAACTCAACTTGAATTATTCTCGACATAATTTAAGATTTAAACTAAAAGTCAACTTTTAAGAAAATATCAAAACAATATGAAGAATATCCTAATAAGATTTATTCTTTAATAATATTAAATTAGACTTAAATTTTACTTCACAAGATGACATCAAAATCTATCTTAATAAAATTTAAGTTTTAAAAGATCGAATTAGATTTAGAATCTAACGAACGAAAAATATAAAGAAAAACTAAAAATAGTATCTTAATGACATTTATTCTTTGTGTTTTAACTTTACAGGTTTTACGAGTTTAAGTTAAAAATGAGAAATTTGATGCAACTTTTGACAAAAAAAAAAGTGAAGTTTTTAGAGTTGTAAAAAAGGGAATGTTAATCCTCACGGGAGGCTCCAAGTTGATGGTGTGAAGATGAAATTGATCATCCCACATCATAATTTGAGGCATCATTAAATTTTCCATACTGATAATGACTAATATGAAGTGAAAATGACGGGGTGGACAAAAATTGTGGCTGAAAAAGATACAATGGGAATGTGAAAGATGGAGAGAGAAGAAGAAGAAGAAAGAGAAACTAGCTAGCTTTGTTTACCTTTCTTTCTAGATCCATATTCCACAACCTAACAACAACATCTGTTTCTTCAAATTTTCGTTTGGTTTAATAATATAAACAACCATGCAAAATTTGTCAGAATAATAATATTCAGCCTTTTTTCTATAGTCAATAGTTGCAATGATAGTGAAATGAAGGATGATGAAAAGAACTTTGAATTAAATACCCAGTTTATAAAAAAGAAAGCTTTTAGCCATGCTTCTCACAATTTAATCAATGGATCAATCATGTCGCTGTAAAACGTAGAAGAGTCTATAAGCCATGATGTTAGTTAAATAAAAGAATTTGAGATATTCTCTCTCTCTCTGTCTCTGTTTCTCTTTCTCTCTCACACACACTAACACATAAACTCTATCTGTGTATGCAAATGATACTCTCTTTTTGTGGTTGCTTTTTTTGCCCCCTTTTTTGTGCTTACTTTGCAAGAGAAGGGAAAGACAAGCAAGAAGGATGTGTTTGAACAAAAGTTTTTAACCAAAAAAATCTCAACTTTTTTTCAAGCAAAAGAAAAACACATTAAAGAAAGTGATCCATTTTTCTGGGGTTGTGAGAGAGAAAAAAAA
>Ga0214544_1003561_pt1 | contig 32063 bp, 10 predicted proteins | sample CNSS3metaG_FD_160074 | JGI IMG/M metagenome (GOLD analysis project Ga0214544, IMG submission 160074) | Root nodule microbial communities from cowpea collected in UCLA plant growth center, Los Angeles, California, USA - CNSS3 | ecosystem: Host-associated > Plants > Roots > Nodule | place: USA...
TTATATATAAACATATATAAAAAAATTATATATTTATTAAAAAATATATATATATATATATATATATATATATATATATATATATATATATATATATATATTTATATATTATTTTTTTATAATAATAAAAAGTAAAAATTTAACTAAAAATTACATATTACAATTGTTAAAAGAATATTATTAAAATGTACATTGAAGTTATAAAAAAATTAAAAGACAATCAAGTGTACATAAAAATAACTATATAACACCACTTCAAAATAATTACTATTTATGAGGAATTTCTACAAATAATAAATTCAATAAAATTATATGTGTAAATAAGAGTAAACTTATAAGAAAATATATACTAAAAGAAGGGCTTAAAAGTATTATTATAAATTTTGTTTTTTTTTTTAATTTTGACTAATTATATATGTATAATAATATATAAAAAATACTTTTTTTCACATCGATATTTTTATTTTACTTTTAATTATTATTTTTAAAATTAATTATTTTTTTTTTGTTTTTAACTATGTTTAAAAAAGTTGTGTACATGTTTTATTTTTCAAATTTTATATTTAAAAACTATTTTAATAATTAATTATATATTTTTTATTTATATCATTTTATGAAAATTGAAAAACACGAACATATATGTACTGATTGATATATATATATATATATATATATATATATATAAATTATTTATGAATAACGTAATACATCCACACAAAAAATTAACTGACTGTAAACTAAATTAAAAAATAAATATTTATTTTTATTAACGTAAAATTCAATAATTATTTTAATAGAATTAAACAATTGTAATTAATATTTTGTTTTGCACGATCTTTTGCTAATCTTCGATTCCCTGCACCACTTTTCCCTTTTCAATTTTTAAAACCTCTTTGCATTTTTTTTCTCTTCTTCTTCTCTCTCACATGATTTTTTCAACTATTCTTCTTCTCTTCTTCTTTTTCTTTCTCACAGTCTCACTTCCAATGGCCTCTCCTCCTTCTTCTTCCGCGATTGTAAAGGTAACTCTTTCTCTCCGTCGTTTCCACTACGAGTGTCTTGTCGTTTTTATGCAGTCTCATGTCGTTTTCGGCCTTTTCAGAATGCAAAAGTGGTTATGGTTGATGGTGGTGGAATTGGCTGCTAGCATCTCAGCTCTCCGGCTTCCGTGACATTCAATACCTTTTAGTTTTCAACTTACTTCAATTTGCAGTTTCCATAGCTGCCTGATGGAATCTTTTGTTGTTGATGTTGTGCCAGTGCCAACTGCAAAACGGCGCCGATCAACGGGTAAATTCATCATCTCCTTCTCAATCTTTTGGTTTAGTTTTACATTCTGGTTTAATTTTAAATTTGACATTAATGTTGATCCTGGTGCACTATTTGTATTTTTAGAGCCATTTTGTGTTCCCCTCTTTAGTTAATAGTTTCGTGTGGATTATGTGCATGTTGCATGTGAAAAGTTTTGTCCTTTGATGTTTAATTTGTAATATTCAATCTGTTTTTTTTTTTTTTTTTTTTTTTTTTTTTTTTTTTTATTTTTTTTTTTTTTTTTTTTTTTTTTTTTTTTTTTTTTTCTGACTTTAGGATTTAAGGCGTTTGCTTTTGAGTGTGTGTTGCTTTATGTGTGGTTTATAAAGATCACTGAAACCATTTGGGCTCTGCACCTGTGTAGATGGTGCACTGTAGCTTTGTATTTTGTATTTGTAGCCTTTTTTAGAAGGTAAAGTGTTGCATTTGCATCGCTTTTTGTTTCTTCCTGGTGATGCCAAAGAGTTGTGTCAGTCTGTCATGGACATTCATTCATGGGTTGGCTTGGATTTAGTGGTATTAGCTTGCAGAAACAATGTCATGATGTTTGAGTCACTCTTTGTGAAATGGGGGTGTTGGTGTAGGTAGAGAAGTTAAGAAGTGAGCAAAAGTTTGGCAATCCGCAATCTGTTATGTTCTAAATTGCACGAGAGTGGGGTTGGGAATTATGTGAAATGAAATTCGATTGGTTGTTGGGCACCATTTGGCTTGGGCCATAGAGTTATCCAATGGTCCACATTTCTTTCCTGCTAAAAAAATGAAAAATGGTTACTCCAATCCAAACATTTCATTTCAATTTTTGAATTTGCTTGGTTTGATTTGATTAGTTGCTAGCTGGAGTTGAACTGCTTTGATTTTGTCTGGTATCATCCATGAGTCCGGTTGAAGTATACAAGTCCTGAGAATATTCGTTTTTGTTAACGTAATCATAATATGTATGTCAAATCCTCATGATGCATGTATTTATAGGATTGTGTGGTTATGGAGAATATTCAATGTGTAACACTTGAAGGGATATTTGTAGTTTGTTTCATTGAGTATAGTTTCATTTCTAAAACCAGGATTTTCTCCTGATCCCGGTGGAGACAAAAGACTGAAAATTTCAAGTTATAGCCTGCCGTACTCAGCACATGAAAAGACTTCGAATGTTGTTGATTACAACAATCCATTTGCAATATCTGATGTTCTGGATAGTTTAGAGAGTGGAAAATTTGGAAGTGTCACAAAGGACATAGAGGACCTTATAGCCCAAAAAATGCAAATATTGGGCCCTTACTTTGTTAAATATCCCATTCTGGTGGATCAATGGGTGGAAGCGGTAAAGAAACATCATGAAGAAACTCCTAAGTTGGAAAATCAACTAGTTACTGTTCCGATGCATCAAAATGTCATAGATCTTGAGGAGAAACACACCAGAAAGGATGTCCCTGCGATGCGAGATCAAATTGTGATTATTGATTCGGATGATGAAGATTGTGGAGCTGAAAAATCTATGATCCCATTTCAGGAAGTTGTGTTGCCGAAACTAGTTGCACCGTCCCCTGCATTGAAGATAACTGTAAGACTTTTCTCTCCTTGTTTTTGTAATTATGTAAAATATGAACATTGAAATGATGAGTGCTAATGTGCATGACCTTTTATTTGGAATGATTTGACATAACTGTAGCATCTCTTGGGACATTTTGAGGCAGAAGATTCTTGTAAAATTAACATTGACTCTTGAATTAGTTTTCTTTAATTTTGATTCCTTCAAAAAGTTACTGCCTTAAGTCGCGTGTACATTTTACATATCCATCATCCTTATATTCCATATGTTTTAACTTTTTGACATGTTAAGTTGGTGTGTAATTTTGCTCTTTGGCATTTTATGTATTGTTTCTACTAGCTGTTGCTAAAGTTTTCTCCATTGAACCATTTGCTTTTATACCCTTTTTCTCACATATTTATAGTTATAGCAAGGTGGTTACCATTGTATTAAATTCTCAAGTTAGCTTGTTTTGTTGAAACATATTAGTATCCCTTCTTTGTACAAAGGTTCTGATGAATTACAACATTAATAATAACTATTGTATTGCAACTTTAAAGTTAAATTTTGAAGCATATCCCTCCTAAAATATAAGCACTTACGTGTAGTAACTTGGGTAAGTTTTAGATAAATGTGATTTTTTCGACACCTAGTTTGTTAGGGTGATGTGCTGTAGATGGAGTGTAAGAGACAAAAAGAATAGGTTGTTGGTTTGGGTGAGTATAAAAGAAAAGAAGCCACAAATATTGAGGAGAGGCGATTGCTTTTTTCTTTCCATGCAAAAACATTATGAAAAGAGAAGAAAGTCTAACATAATCCATTATGTTGGCTTTTAGCGTTTTCTATGGTTAAAAACATTTCCATATTTGATTATGAGGCTGTTTTTTATTTTAATAGTGATAATAATGATGAGTAATTAAAAATTATAATATTAATAATAACATAGTTATGATAAATAAAACAGTCTTACTTTCCACTCATTTCATTCCAAGCAAGCAACCCCTTCTACTCATTCCTTACTTCTTTCTCTTCTTTGCTTTTCTCTTTCATTCCCTCTATTTCATTCCTCTCTACCAGATGAAACATTAGTTTTTAATCAATGGCTGTCTTGCTAAACTTGAATATTCTTATGCAATATGAAATTTCCTATACGTTGGTCTTTTACTATATTCTTGGTCTTGGTAGCAGGGAAAGTAATAAGGTTGAAAATGAAAACAATAAAAATATTGGATGTATATAGATTTATATTGTATCTAAATGGCTTGCCATTTATATTTTTTTCTTTACTCTTGCTATGCATGCACTAGTGTTGAAAGATAAAGCGGGTGTTTTGATGCTTGAGCTTTTCCATTTATTTCTCTGAGTATATTGTGTAAATTGTTTAAAGTTGAATCACCACATCTGCTTTTAGTTACCTTCCTCTGTAAGTTTTTTGTAGTTGGATTTAAATGTGTATTTTTAAAAGATGATTCTCACTAAGTGGGATAAGGTTTTGTTGTTTATTTGCTTCTACAAGAAGCTGCTGGGTATTCTTCTTTTCTTGTTGTTCATTTTAGTGCAAGTTATGTCACCGACATACCTTACTAATCTATTTGTAACAATGCATTTTAGGGGTATCTACCTGTCATTCCTTATCCGGGAGAAAGAGATCTAATAAGTGAGACAAGTATGGAGGATAGACCTAACAGCACTCAGAACAATAAAGGCTTTTATGTTGGTGTACAGGAAGAGGAAGAAGATGAGTTTGATACTGAAGATGACGGTCTAGGAGATATTTGGAAGGAGATGTCAATGGCAATAGAATGTTCCAAAGTATGATACTTCAATTTGTTATGTTTTTTTCAATAATAATATAATAATTGTCTTATGCAATTAGTTTATTATCTATTCATTGGGATGATTTTTTCATGTAATTTAGTCTGTAATGCTTCCATGATATCTACGATTTAGTTTTGAGGGTTGATAAGGCATCACATTTTTTCTTATAGCATAGTTGCCTGGTTGGGTGGGTTTGTTACTTGTTAAATACATTATTCATTAATTTATGTGGACAATTGTTGTTAGTATTGTACATATAGGCTATTATTATTTTTTCTGATGTACATTGAAAATATTCTTAACATTTCTGACAGCTGATCTTGGATAAGTTTGTGTTTTGCATTATCTAGATCTACAGTACTTCGCATACTGAATGTAATTTTCTGTGTAGTGTGTTATGGCATATAATTATCATTATTAGTCTTGATTATTTTCCTCTCTCAGTTAACCTTTATATGTTATACTTCTTGTCTACATTGCATATACCATGTAAATATTGCACGTTTTTCTTTTCTGCTCAGGAAAATTTACTTGCACATAAGTCAGAGTAATTCAGCTTTGTGTACATTATTTCTTACTTCAAATACTACCCATAAATGGCATTTTTAAAAGGTCCTTTGTCATTGATCTGGTTTAAATGTATCTCCATTAGGATGTTTCTGTTGATCCTCACTCAGATGAAGAAGAAGAAGAAGATGACGATGATGATGATGATTGTGATCATTCTTTTGTCTTAAAAGACGATCTTGGTTATGTTTGTCGCGTTTGTGGGGTAATTGGCCGAGGAATTGAAACCATATTTGAGTTTCAGTACAAGGTTAGAGTTAGTTCCTGCATTCATGCTTTTTTGTTTATAAATAATGATTGAAAACATTATTGGACGCGTGAAAATTGTGTTCTCAAGAGTATGGTTTGAAATTAGATGTTCAGGTTGAAAGTTTGGGCGGAGCTGGACCTAACAATGTGACAAGTGAATTGTTAAATTTCTCAATATTTGTGTTAATGAAATTCTTGTGATAATTTGCTGTTTTCCACACCTGGAAAATGTTTATTTATTTTTTTTATCCATCTTAGTTCTCTTTAAGGACTTACCAACTTCTTTATTAAACCAAGACTATACAATAACAATGTGACAAGTGAATTGTTAAATTTCTCTATACTTGTGTTAATGATATTCTTGTGATAGTTTTACTGTTTTCCACACCTTCTGGAAAATGTTTATTTTGTTTGATCCATCTTAGTTCTCTTTAAGGACTTACCAACTTCTTTATTAAACCAAGACAATACAATAGCAGGTAGATCATTATTCGAATCATGTGGTATTAGTTGCTTTATAAAATTAATGCAGAGTCTATAATTCTCATGATATATGTTCTGGACTAAGATCTATGATTAGTAGATTACTTATGATCGGGACAGGAAGTGTTCAAAATTGATTTTTAATTATCTTAATGATTTATTGAAGGTTAAACGGAGCACAAGAACTTATGCATCTGATTCATGGAATACCAAGAAAACAGATGTATTTGGAGTTAATGTTGTTAAAGATGATCTCATAGTTACTGAAATCCCAGCGCACCCTAGACACATGAAACAGATGAAGCCCCATCAAGTTGAAGGATTCAATTTTCTTGTTAGAAATCTTGCAGGTGACAATCCTGGTGGCTGCATCTTAGCCCATGCTCCTGGATCTGGGAAAACATTCATGATAATCAGTTTTATGCAAAGTTTTCTAGGCAAGTATCCGAATGCAAGACCCTTAGTGGTGCTTCCTAAGGGAATATTGTCAACATGGAAAAAGGAGTTTCAAATATGGCAGGTGGAGGACATACCTCTATATGACTTCTACACAGTGAAGGCAGACAGTAGAAGTCAACAACTGGAAGTGCTGAATCAATGGGTGAAGAAGAAGAGTATTCTTTTCTTAGGATACAAACAGTTCTCCTCTATTGTCTGTGATAATGGGAACGATACATCATTATCTTGCCAAAATATTTTACTGAAAATTCCTTCAATTCTTATTTTAGATGAGGGACACAATCCTAGGAATGAAAACACAGATATGGTACAGTCTCTTGCAAAAGTTGAGACACCTAGAAAAGTTGTACTGTCAGGAACCCTTTATCAAAATCATGTCAAGGAGGTGTTTAACATTCTAGATCTTGTTCGGCCAAAATTTTTGAAGATGGAAACATCAAAACCTATTGTGAGGCGCATCCAAAGTAGAGTTCATGTACCAGGGATAAAAGGATTCTCTAATTTAGTTGAAAACACTTTGCAGAAGGACACTGATTTTAAAACGAAAATAGCTGTTATACAAGATTTGCGCGAGATGACAAGCAAGGTACTTCACTATTATAAAGGAGATTTTCTTGATGAGCTTCCTGGTCTTGTGGATTTTACAGTAATGCTCACTCTTAGCCCTAGACAGAAGTCTGAAGTAGCAAAAATAAAAAAGCAATCTAAAAGAAAGTTCAAGATATCTTCTGTAGGAAGTGCCGTCTATCTGCATCCTAGACTGAAACCACTAGCAGAAAATTGTGGTGAAAATTCTATATCTGATCATGTAGTGGATGATTTGGTAGATAAACTGGATATTAGAGATGGTGTGAAGTCAAAATTTTATTACAACATGCTAAATCTGTGTGAATCAGCAGGGGAAAAGCTTCTAGTTTTCAGTCAGTATCTGTTACCCTTGAAATATTTAGAAAGGTTGACTATTAACTGGAAAGGTTGGAGTCTTGGAAGAGAAATTTTTGTAATCTCAGGAGAATCAAGTTCTGAGCACCGAGAATGGTCCATGGAAAAATTCAACAATTCTCGTGAAGCCAAAGTCTTCTTTGGCTCAATTAAGGCTTGTGGTGAGGGCATATCACTGGTTGGGGCCTCTCGCATAATTATCTTGGACGTTCATCTCAATCCATCAGTTACACGTCAAGCTATAGGTCGTGCATTCAGACCTGGCCAGAAGAAGAAGGTGTTTGTGTATCGTTTAGTATCCGCTGATTCTCCAGAAGAGGAAGATCACCATGTTTGTTTCAAGAAAGAGTTAATTTCAAAAATGTGGTTTGAATGGAATGAATATTGTGGTGATCGAGCTTTTGAAGTTGAGGCAGTTGAGGTGAAAGAGTGTGGTGATGAATTTCTTGAAAGTCCTCTGCTAGGGGAGAATGTAAAAGCTTTATATAGAAGGTTAATGAACATTCTTACCCTTTTTTCTTATCATAATATGCTTGTCTTGTTAGTTTGTATTATAACTCATCTGAAGGTTTTCCTGCATGTTTAATTAGAATCTACACACAAGAAAGAAATATTTTGAACAAAATAGTTTTGTGGAAGCCTATCTTTTCACAATAAATATTGGGAATTCGGATTCTCTATCGGATTCTTCTGTGTTGATCCTCTACTGTGTCTTCAAATTAAATTGATAGTCACTGATTTTGATGTTTTAAAATATATTAATTTTTTGTTAAAGTACCAACATCAATGTATTTTTAATACTCAAAAGAGGACAACATCAAATAACTTAGTAGAGAAACTCGATTCAAATATTGGTCATTGATTATGTTAGAACATTCTAATTAAGATCTACTGACAAGAAAGAAAAATTTTGGACAATATAATTTCATAGAAGCCTATCTTTTTAGAATAAATGTTGGTCATTGATTATGTTAGAATCTGATTTTGCTTTCTATATTTAGAACAATCTGGAGAACTTAATTTTACTGGTTGCTCTGAGAAATTTGTGATTCTGGTTTGTTTATAGTGGTATTCATATGTAGTTTTGGTGTGTTTTGCAGGTGATCAAGTGAACCAGAGCATGCTTATCTATATAACAGATCCATAGAATTTGACTTGTGCAACCCTAGAATCCTCTCTCCTTCATTTTAATGTCTTACACCTAATTTCATATGTACAAAGTTTAATGATTTACTTCATAGGCATTTTGTTTGTAGTTATGCTTATATTAATGCCCTTATATATAACAATCTCAACCAAGATGCATGTCATCGTCTTTTATTCATTTGTTGTTGATTTATGTTGTTGCTTTTCCTCTTTAAAGTCATTTTTTTAGTTCATGTTCTTACACATTATTTAGATATATTTTTGTTTGCAAATTAATATATAATAAGTTAGATTACTATCAAAATCTAATTTTTAGACTTTCATCAGCAAGCTCTTCAAATATTCATACAATACATTAAATTTTTTAAATATGATCAATTTTATTCAAATATAAAATATAATTGATTATGTTTGAAATTTTAATAATTATATAAGATTTCAAAAGTCAGCATACATAAAAAAGAAACGCTTTTATTGAGAAGTATACGATATTATGAGTTCAACATAATTTTATAAGTTCAAAAGGGGATTTTTTATTTATTTTTTTAATTTGATTATGACATGATAATATGATCCATTATGTGCTTAGGATTTTGGATTTAATTAATCGGATGACATTCACTTTAGTTTAAATGTATTAGTTTGGTATCTGTTTTTTAAAAGATGTCAATCGAGTCGTAATTTTTAAAAAAATGTTTCAATTAAGTTTATTTAAAGAAAAATATATATTCATATCGGTATTGATATTTAAAATAATTTATAAAATTAAATATTTATATTTATATTAAAATTTAGTAATAAATGTTATGAATGAAGTTAACGAAGTGAATATCTTTTTTTCTAAAAAAATCTAATTGAGACACTTTTTAAAAATCAAATACAAAACTAAATATCTGAACAAAATGAGGACTCTCATATTTACTTAAACCTAAAATTTTGTTTGTCTCGAAAAATAATCACTTTGAGTAATGACGGATAAATCAAAACTTTTAGGAAATATTACTATATATAAAAATATAAAATCAATTATATGTTTAAGGTAGGTTCTTGAAACACAGTAATCTTATTTCACAAATAATTGATTAGAAATTCATTTAAGTCATATAATCAATTATTCTTATACAAAAAAATTATTACTTTTTTTATGGCATTGAATAGATATAAAGAAAGAAAAATCAAATAAACTTATTAAGGATAAAAAGTAATTTTATTCATAATTTAATTATTTAATTATTTAGTTTTAAAATAAACAACTTAATGTATATATAATTTGATTTTATATTGTACCTACTAAAACATAAATCATTTAATTATTTTGATCTTCTCATTTAATTTTCGTAAATTTGATATAAATAAAAAGTAGTATATAAAATTGTACTTTAACTAATAAAATTTTCTCTTTTAAAATAGAGGTATTCGTGTTAAAAATTTAATAGAAATTACATGTGTATTTCATTCTTGCAGTAGCAGTTTTTTAATCAATTTTTAGTTAGTATCTAAGTTTATTTTTCTCTGAATTTTCCCCTGAAAGTTCCACCGGTCACCGGTTGGTTAGTTCTCCAGTTAATTTCGATCTCTTTCTGTCTCTCGCTGTCTATGTATTTCTCGCATTAGAAACGAACCTTCACAGAATAACCGTTGCAAAGTTCGCCGGAGAATCGGGTTCGGCCACCGCTCTCCGATGAACGCTCCATAGAACACCATGGCGGAGCAAGGCAGCGCCGCCGTCAATGACGGCAAAACAGAACCGCAACAAAACGAACACCACGTCCTCAACAACCACAACGACAACAACGAGGTAAACAACAAAGACAACAGTTCAGATCCAGAGTCGTTCTGCTGTTTGGTTCAGCCAGTCACCGCCGACAGAGATCCCGAGTACATCGGCATTCGCCGCATCCTCCTTCTTCGGAAGGCAGAGGCAGGACTTATTGGCCGCAGAGTACGCTCCGTGCCGAACTCGCACTCTTATCTAACGTTTCTGATAATTTTATCATCATAATCTGAAAATGGAGATTGTTTAACTGCTTGTAGCTTAATTCTCTTTATAATCACGTGTCGATCTCGTTCTCGTATATGCATCTAGTTCTGTTTCTTTTTACCGGATCAATCGTGATAGATTTGTATTCTTTCCGGTGATGAATTTTTTTTTTTAGTTTTTCTTTCATTGGTGTGACCTATGACTGCATACATTTTGACTTTTGGATTATAAGCTTGTTGACTTGCGTGTTATTACAATGTTCTCAATCGTCATAAACGATGTTTAATTAAGTCTAGTGCTGGGTTTATTATTATTATTATTTGGACAGTATTTATATATACAGTTCCAAGTGCAGTTCATCAGAATTGGAGTTTTACACAGGTAATCCATGTTTCCCTTTAGTGCAAGCACCTTATAATACAAAGATTGCTGAGGTGAAACTTCAATTCTGATGAGAGAATAGTATAAAAGTACATAAGGAACTGATCTGACTTCCGTCTTTCTTATTGTTATTGCTACTTGTGAAAGTGTTATTTCCTGTGGCTGTGTTGATGTTACTATGTGGCTTATGGACACGTGATTGTGTTGAAGGATTGGAGATGCAATGGAAAAACTTATGTGGCATACCGGAATTACCTAAGTAGGCCTAGAAACTGGGAAAGGGATAGTTCGCGAGCTCCTAGTCTGCACAGTACTCCAGGAAACAGGTTGCTGTTTTTTCTTTTTTTACTGGAACTAATAGCGCATATATGCTTAATTTTGTATCATACAATTTCATGATATGGTTGATAAAAGGGGATAAAATAAGGAATTAAAGATGCTCATGATTGGATACGGAGCTTCAAAGTGATCTGGATGTGTTGTTGGACAGTAAATTAACTTTGATCTGCATGGAAAATTCTGGAAGACAGATATTGTTATTCATTCAAATGACTTTTTTTTCTTTACATATGTAATCTCAAACATATTTACAAGATGATTATGATTTATGACTGGTTGTGTTGCAAGCTGGTTTTAGCCTATCTAATTTTCTTCACTATTCTTTTCTCTGTTATGTTTTAGGTTAATTTAGGATGATATCGTATTTTCCAACACTTGTACTTTGTCTCTTATATAAATATTATCTTAATTTCTATACGATTTTTCGCATCAATTGCTTTCCTTTCTTATTTTAATGTGAATTCCATGCACTTCTTTGTGGTTAATTCTTTAATTTGAGTTTCTGTTTGTAATTATAACCACATTTTATGTCAATGCAGCTTTCTCATTCACGGTACTAGTTTAAATTTATGTTTCCATACAATTCTGACATCAGGATAATTTACTGGTTGATGCATCAGTGGCCGATTTTTTCCATCTCCTGGTCCACACTCCCGTTGGTCTGAGGTGGACAGCTTGGGTTCTGGGAGGGTAAGTTATGTGCTGTAGATTTTGTAGCAATATACCTGTATTGCACATACCTTTTGTCTTTAACTCCTAACTCTTAATTGGGTAGAAAAATGCCATATCCATTAAAATTTTAAACAGATAGACATATTCTGTTAATGGGATTTATACTTTTTAATTTAAGTATATCAGAGTGTACCATAATAACTGATAGGATAACCAGCCATTTATTTGAACTGGTAGTGCTGTTGTCCAGGAAGTGCTTATTATGCTTTGATGTGGCACCTGGTCAAGTGGGATTCCTACGTTTATTTAGTTATTTTTTTCCATTCTTTTAGGATGGAAAAGTTTGTAAAAGAGCTAAAGAAAGCATTCAGAAACCAAATTAGATACATTAGAAAAATGCTAGATAACTTTTTATTTGTCATAAAGCTGTTAAAGTTGCTCATAGATGATACACTATATTCTTCATTGATTATTGGCTCTGAACCAACCCTATAAGTTGTTGGGTAGATTTGACTGTCACTTTCTTGATATTAGTATGTTTTGCTCAATGCTTCTTGTTGCTGAAACTACAATTATAGAAGTTCCTGTTAGTCAGAGTAAATACACCTAAGCTTCCTGGATTGGGGGAAATTTACATAGACTAACTTATTGGTTTATATATCACATAGGACTACACTAATGAAATAGATATACTTTATGCGTCTGTACTGTTAAGGGATATGGGTTATGTTAGGCCATGATAATTGGAGCTTTGTTTAATTTTTTTGAAATTGAAGTAGGTTAGTACTGTTTAGCTCATATGCTGTGAGTATTAGTTTAAATTTCATTATTGTTTACTTTTTTTTTCCGTGTCATTTATCAAAATTGTAGGATCTGCAAAATGCAAATCCAGTACATAATCTTAGATCGAGTTTTGGGTCAAGTGTAAGTGATTCTGATCATCCTAGACAACGTGGGGCTGAGTCTGCTTATTCTTTTGTTGGAATGCATTGTATCTTTGACAAGAGCAAAGCCTCTGGTAAGTCCAATCTAAATTTGTCTTTTTTTACCCCAGTACCAGTCTCTGTTTTGCTTGGTTTTCATGGTGGAATAATTCTGAAAATCTTTATGTGTAGTTTCGGTGTTGAAGTTTGGGCACATGAGTTCTGATTTACTTGCTTATGGGGCAGCTGATGGAACCTTGACTGTCTGCAATGTATCAGAGAATCCTTCAGTCATAAAACAATTAGAAGGGCATTCCAAAGATGTCACAGGTCGGATAAAATGTCTTTGTTTACTTGGTCTATATTTAATGCTGCATGACATATACGATCAAGTACGCCAAGCAAATATTACCTACTGTATTATTTTTAATTGGGGCATTATGGATCAATAAACCTTGGCCTGCATTTTTTTCCAATTGTAGATCAAATTAGCCAGATTTCAGAAAAACTGCAGCCTTTAACTAATTATTCTTACTGAATATGTCACTTATTGCTAATGTGGAATTATTATATTCCAAAATTCCCTAAATTGTAATGCTCCCTAGTTTATTACGTGACCTCATATGCTTGTTTATTTTCAGATTTTGATTTTACGTCAAATAATCAATACATTGCATCGTCTTCATGGGATAAGACTGTGAGAGTATGGGAGATAGCGAAAGGTATTTGCATACGGGTGATATATGGAGTATGTCCACAATTGTGTATCCGTTTTCACCCTGTAAGTATAATTGTGTGTTGTGTGTGTGTGTGTGTGTGTGTATGTATAAGGGTTTCTTGTTTCTTTTGTTAAGAATGCTAGCCTTCCCATCTCTTCAAAGGATACCATTGCCTTCTTTCATAGTTCAACAAAAAACCTTCGTCTTAGATTTGAAAACTTTAGATATTCTGGTAATTTCATGGTAAATTTCATGTTTGTATGAAAAGTAGCCTTCTCTGCCTTTTATTTCTTGTTTTGTGTATTCAATTTACTACATTGTCACTGTTATGTCTATATATTTTTCTAGAAGTTCTAATAGCCATTCTTTACAATAAGGGAAGTGATAAATTGACTTTTGTAGATTGAAGATGGGTGGAATAGAATATCTCATAGTTTGCACAAGGACTCGGACATTCATTGTGATCTTGATCTTGGATTTATTTGTAGTTTTTTCTCTCTCTCATCTTTTTTTTTGTTGACCAAATCTGTTTTCGAAAAGAGAAAATGATGAGGTGGACCACTACTTTTCTCTGTGGTCCATGTGAAAGAATTTAAGACTTCCTCCTTACACATTGGTTTTATTTTGGATTGGTGATGCTTGAGACTGCAACAAATAAAACTATGCTCTGAGGCATAAAATAGTGAGCGAAGGAGGCTGTGCATTTAGCATGTAGAATTTTTCCATTTTTGGCACATCTAGTGAAATTGAATGTTTTTCCCGAGTTTAGATTCTCCACCGGATCTTTGATGTTGTACCTTTCGTGTACCTTTAAAATATATTAATTTAATATATAAATTTTTTATATTTTAAAATATAAAAATAAGTGTATTTTGAAGGTACAGTAGATGGACAACACCAAAATTCTAGCAAAGAATCAAAATTTGTTTTTTTTCTAAGATAGAGGGTGAGCATGGGAGGAGGGAAGTTTGTCAGTTAGGAAAGAATGGGTAAATTACAACAATTTGCTTCAGATTTCCTTCTTCCTCTAATCTACTGAAACATAAATATTCTTTGCAACTTGTCCAATTTTTCCAAAGATGTGGTTTCCTATATCATTATGCATGTGGATTTGGATCTTTTATATCGGTAAATAATTTTTTTTCTTTTGATTCCATTCTTGGTTGCTACTGAAGCCTGTATTTTTTCTGTATTTGGTGCAGGTAAATAATAACTTCCTTTCAGTTGGAAATGCAAACAAAGAAATCAATGTAAATATATTAATTGTTTCCATTTTGTTATTTTAGAGAAGGAAGTATCATGTTTGACACCTTTGCTGAATCTTTTCTATTGCAGTGTATTAATCTTAGTTATTTCTGTTCTTGCTTGGTAAACCTGAAATGACTTTGATGTGGTGGGATCGCTCAGATCTTAAATGTTATTGAAGAAGGATTGTGTTCTTTGTTTGTAAAGTATCTAGAACTGTTTGTGTTGTTGGGTGCTATTATTATGCTTGAATGTTTCACAGAGAATGGAGTAACATGAATAGGGAATAGAGTTACCTTTCTGTGTTTTGGTATTAATGAGGGAAGGAAGGTTTTGTGGTTTAGAAGTGGTGCGGTGCCAAATTTAAATATAACCCTTTTATTAAGTTACTCAATTTATGAAGGTAAAATAGTAAATGTCAAGTATTTTTTATATAAAAGTAACCCCTCATTATCCCTTTGTTACGAGGGAACGGCTCAGACACTTTCCCTTCCACAAAATTTCAACCTCCTAAATAGGGAGCATTATTCCTTTCCCATCAGTTCCTTTCCACTCCCAATATTCAAGGAGGCTCATAGATCATACATGATTGAGTCATTTAATGTTTGTTTATTATTCAGACACTGGAATAAGAATAAGGCAATGACAGTCACTTCAATTCATCAAACACATATTTTTCATTTATGATTTGATAAATATTCCTACTATTAAATATATGTGGCTTAGTTACTATATGTACTTTTTACTCCTCCTCCCCCCCAAAAAAAAATCCTCCGCTGTGATGTTGTCATTTTTTACATACATTTCCTTTTACGGTAATTTATTATTTTTCTTAAAAATGATATGATGTATCAGGTGTTCAATTTTAGTACCGGAAGGGTAATTAATAAATCACTATTTGACAGTGGAGTTACCTCTTTGGACCATGACCATACAGGACTTCTCTTATTTTGTGGAGATGCACAGGTGAGCTGCTCTATATATGCACATGTATTTTGTTTTGTATATCTTAATTGCTAGGTTGATCTCATTTTCTTTAGGTTCTGGATTGTATGTGCAGGGATGTATATACTCGGTAAATATGAACTCTCACACAGGTGTATTATCTCGCTCACATCGTTATCGAAGTAATAGCAAGCACAAATCTCCTGTTACCACAGTGCAGTATAGGAGTTTCTCTCTACTCGCTCGCGGACCTGTGTTGTTGTCATGTACCCAGGATGGAAACCTGTCTTTCTTCAGGTTCAGAAACAGTTTTCAATTACCCCGATTGCATTCAGTTCTCTGTTTTTGAACTCGTTTTTCTATGGAGCACTTACATTGGTGTACTGTATTGTATTGTAGTGTGGCTTTGGAGATAAATGGCTATTTAACTCTTCGATGCTCGCTAAAATTAGCTCCACGTGTACACAAATTTCGAGCTTCTTTCTGTCCTCTCCTATCCCTTGAAAAAGGAGAATTCATTGGTATGTTGATATCATTCATGCGTACTTCTTTTTCTTCTTTCCTCCCTCACCTGTCTCTTGAAGAAGGACTTTTTAAATAATAATCTGTTTTTTTTTTTTAAATAACCCAACTCTGCCTGCGTAAAACTAGAAATTAAGTCAAGGATTATGTACTCTGCTTGAATTTGTCAACTTCTCCATGAGCATTTATTAGAAAAGAAAAGAAATTAAGTTTATTTCACAGGTTAAAATCAATTAACTTGTGATTTAACTTTCAGGAGAAATTTGATGTATTTTAACTTGCAAAAATGTTTACCCAAACGAGATGTAAATAATGTTTGCATTGAGACTTCAATGGAAACAGAGACTGATATGCTGCAAACTGAGTTTTTCTTAAATACATTAACTTAAGAAACATTACAATGAATGTCTTTCTTACATTATTTTATCCTTGTCATGTGAAGTTGCTGGAAGTGAGGACTCAAATGTCTACTTTTATGATTTAACTCGACCCAAAAATACATGTGTGAACAAGCTACAGGTTAGTCTTTCTTTCATCGAAGGTGTTTCATTTTTTTTTCTTTCCAAAAACTGATGACTGATATCCGATAGAGAATCTGATTACTATTGGTCATCTTTATTTGATTTTTCTCTTCCAATCATGTTTTTTGATCTCCAAACCGAAATTGAGGGAATTGAGTCTGGTTTTTTTAAACTAATGTGACTTGTTAGTGAGTATCAATGCTATATATAATAAAGCTCAAAATACATAAAATTTTTGTAATGCAATGCAGGGTCATGGGTTTCCTGTGCTGGGTATTGCCTGGAACCATGGAGAAAATTTATTGGCTTCATCTGATTTTTTCGGCGTAGTAATTGTGTGGAAGAGAGAAAGAACAAATCAAAACAAACATCATACACAACACCAGTAGAAGTTTAAATAAAGCCTTTTATTTGCTAAGGTCTCTTTCATCTTTGGCTCTCACCTGTTCTCTTCTGTATTTTTGTGCTATTATTTTTTTATTTTTTCAATTCTTACTGCAATGTACTTTGTATCCATGAAGTAAATCAATTAATCTCACCCACAGCCTCACTGGAAACGAAAGGTATTATATTAAAAAGGTGTAGTGTTTTGTGAGGAAGAAAGTTGTATTCTTAGACATGATTAGGGATTTTGTATGAGATTTATGACCAATACATTTTGTTGACTTTGTTCGCTAAATGTCATTTTATACAATTAAGCAAAGAATAAAGCACTTTTTTGTCTGACTTTGCATTTCAATTTAAGTGATTGTTCATGAACTCAGTCTATCTGAATTATGATTTTCTTGTAAGTAGCACATTCGATTAATGCAAGGCACATCTCCACACTTTTCATCCTGCATCATGTGAATATTAAAATTTTCATTGTCTTTTTTGGAAGTCAAAAATAATTTTTATAATATATGATTCAATAGTTAAAATTGACTTTTAGATTGTTCATTAAAAAAAATATTTTTTTATTTTTGAATTCTATGATTTTGAGAAAATAAAATGAGAATTTTGTATTAATGTGTAGAAAGAATTCGTCCAATATATAAATTTATATGCTTATGTTTAGGTCCAATCTACAATCTCCGTCCCTTAAAATTCAGCATTTCTGTGCATCACTTGGATAATTAATACCAAGATTTCGTTTTTTCTAGAATATATGTATACAAGATGAGCTACACTAAAGATTTTTATGAAGACTCATTAAATATAATAATTATCTACTTGATTGCAACAAGATAACTTTTAAAAATTTATATTAAAAATTTGCATCTATATCAACCACAACGTTACCGAGAATTTTCCATTCATTATAATACATAACTCTACTTAGTCAAAATAAAATATATATTATTCTTCAAATTGTCACCAACAAATATCTTATTTAATTGCAAATAAAGCAATTTATAACTTGAGATAATAATTTCATAATATAAAAGAAAAAGAAATGACATATTTTATCTAATACAACAAACTATAATATTTTATTAAAAATATAAAACATAATACTATAATACAATTAGTTATTAAAATATAAGTCAGAACCTCGTCTGAGTAGAAGACTTTTACCAAAAATAATTGAAAATCCATTAAAATATATTTATTTCTTATATTTTTGGATGTGTTGTTTTTCCAACTGAGCATTTTGGTATAGATTTCAAACTGAAAACAAAAAATTAAACCAAATAATTCATCGATAAGAAATTTGAAATTTAAAATTAGTTATTTTAATTGGTAAGAAAACTAAAATAAACAAAGATAACTAAACTAAGATAACAGAATCGCTATTTGCTACTAATACTAGGAACATTAAATAAAGACTAAAAGAAAACTCATTCAATTCTCAGTAACCCTGTATTGTTCTGAACAAAGATACAGTCCTGAATCCGAAACAATCAGAAAATCTCGAAAAATATTTGTCAACTCATTGTTCAATGAAAGCCAATTTCTACTAGACATACAAATAAAACAAATATTAAAGCAGAACTGTATGATTGACAAATCGTAAGCAAACAGGGTCAGAAAATTTTACTCACAAGCACATGAAAGTGAAAAATAAGTGCCTCCCCATCCTACCTGACATAGAAATAAACCAATATCAGAAAAAAATAAACCAATATACAAAAACTGGGGGAATGGTCACTGACCTTTTGTACAGAGCTTTTACATCTTCTCCAAGCAATGGACTCTCAAGAAAAAGATCGTCACACTCTTTCAGAAGAACTTCCTCAACTTCAAAAGCTCGATCACCACAATACTCATTCCATTCAAACCACATTTTTGAAATTAACTCTTTCTTGAAACAAACATGGTGATCTTCTTCTTCTGGAGAATCAGCTGATACTAAACGATACACAAACACCTTCTTCTTCTGGCCGGGTCTGAATGCACGACCTATAGCTTGACGTGTAACTGATGGATTGAGATGAACGTCCAAGATAATTATCCGAGAGGCTCCAACCAGTGATATACCTTCACCACATGCCTTGATTGAGCCAAAGAAGACTTTGGCTTCAGGAGAACTGTTAAATTTTTCCATGGACCATTCTCGGTGCTCATAGCTTGATTCTCCTGAGATTACAAAAATTTCTCTTCCAAGACTCCAGCCTTTCCAGTTAATAGTCAACCTTTCTAAATATTTCAAGGGTAACAGATACTGACTGAAAACTAGAAGCTTCTCCCCTGCTGATTCACACAGATTTAGCATGTTGTGATAAAATTTTGACTTCACACCATCTCTAATATCCAGTTTATCTACCAAGTCATCAATTACACGATCAGATGTAGAATTTTCACCACAATTTTCTGCTAGTGGTTTCAGTTTAGGATGCAGATAGACAGCACTTCCTACAGAAGATATCTTGAACTTTCTTTTAGATTGCTTTTTTATTTTTGCTACTTCAGACTTCTGTCTAGGGCTAAGAGTGAGCATTACAGTAAAATCCACAAGACCAGGAAGCTCATCAAGAAAATCTCCTTTATAATAGTGAAGTACTTTGCTCGTCATCTCACGCAAATCTTGTATAACAGCTATTTTCGTTCTAAAATCAGTGTCCTGCAAAGTATTTTCAACTAAATCAGAGAAGTCTTTTATCCCTGATACATGAACTCTACTTCGGATGCGCCTCTCAATAGTTTTGGATGTTTCCATCTTCAAAAATTTCGGCCGAACAAGATCTAGAATGTTAAACACCTCCTTGACATGATTTTGATAAAGGGTTCCTGACAGTACAACTTTTCTAGGCGTCTCAACTTTTGCGAGAGATTGTACCATATCTGTGTTTTCATTCCTAGGATTGTGTCCCTCGTCCAAAATAAGAATTGTAGGAACTTTGAGTAAAATTTTTTGGCAAGATAATGATGTATCGTTGGTCCCATTATCACAGACAATAGAGGAGAACTGTTTGTATCCCAAGAAAAGAATACTCTTCTTCTCCACCCATTGATTCAGCACTTCCAGTTGTTGAGTTCTACTGTCTGCCTTCACTGTGTAGAAGTCATATAGAGGTATGTCCTCCACCTGCCATATTTGAAACTCCTTTTTCCATGTTGACAATATTCCCTTAGGAAGCACCACTAAGGGTCTTGCATTCGGATACTTGCCTAGAAAACTTTGCATGAAACTGATTATCATGAATGTTTTCCCAGATCCTGGAGCATGGGCTAAGATGCAGCCACCAGGATTGTCACCTGCAAGATTTCTAACAAGAAAATTGAATCCTTCAACTTGATGGGGCTTCATCTGTTTCATGTGTCTAGGGTGCGCTGGGATTTCGGTAACTATGAGGTCATCTTTAACAACATTAACTCCAAATACATCTGTTTTCTTGGTATTCCGTGAATCAGATGCATAAGTTCTTGTGCTCCGTTTAACCTTCATTAAAATATAAAATTAATAAAAATAATAAACAGTCAACCTTTAACACTTCCTGTCCCAGCCACAAGTAATACTAGTCTAGAATATAAATCGTGAGAATTAAGCACAGGTATTATGTTCTAATGCAGTTAGGTCCACACATGAGATGCATGGTCTACCTGCAATATTATTTTGGTTTGATAAGGAGGTTTCTCAGTCCTTAAAGAAAATTTAGTGGAATAAGATAAAATAAACAGTTTCTCACCAAAGGTTGGCAAATTATCAGAAGAGTTTATTGATCACAAGTTGCTATCTGTTTGCTCGTCATTTTGTATGTTTATACCCTGCGCTCCTCAAAAATTAATCTGTGTTGTGCATCTAATTTTAAAAAGTATATTTCATGTCTATCGCATTCATTAAAATTTTATAATTAAGATTTATAACAAAAAAAAATAATGCAAAAGCATTAGACTAACCTTGTACTGAAACTCAAATATGGTTTCAATTCTTCGGTCAATAATTCCACAAACCCGACAAACATAACCAATATCATCTTTTAAAATAAAAGAATGATCGCAATCCTCGTCTCTTTCTGTTTCTTCATGGTCTCTTTCTGCTTCTTCATCTGACAGAGGATCCGCGGAAACAACCTAGTAGAGGGAACAATTAAATTACATCAATGCCAAAGGAACCCTGAAACTTCAATTTGCGGGTAGACTTCAATGTAATAAATAATTTACTAAAATTTAAATTTCTGTATACAACATGTAAGAACGAATAAGAGAGTAAAACATTGGAGACAAATAAGGATAATAGTATGGGAAAATGCACAATGTTTCAACCATTCAACTTATACAACTAAATTTAATATGAATTTCATGATTTTTTGATCATAAATCGATGGATGATCTAGTTAAAATCGCTACTCAAACAAGGAATTACGTTATAATTCTTTGTCAATAGATTTAATTTCTCGACACTTGGCTGTTCAACTATAGTCATTTTCCTTATCTTCATAAGAAAAAATGTATCGTCTCAGCAACCCTTAACCAAACACATCAATTCTAGTAAAGAATTACAAAAAATCATCCAAATGAGTTGATGATAAACTCCACGACAAAAACTGGTATTATTATTTAAAAATTTCAATATAAGAAACAAAAGTATTATACTTTGGAACACTCCATTGCCATTGACATCTCTTTCCAAATATCTTCTAGGCCCTCATTATCTGCGGGGTTAACCTGATGATCCTCTTCCTCCTTTAAACCGATATAAACACCTGTACCCGCCAAACTTGTCTCCTTTTTCGGATCTTTACTTTTGCGATGGTTAGGAATGGGAGTACGCTGCCTCTAAACCGCATTGATTGACACAACAGTAAAGCATGTCAGTGAAACAACTTAGATTGAAATGAAGAGAAGAAAAAAGAGCTAGCATCTTTTCATGAAGAGCAGCTACAAATTTATATCTAAATACACAGACTCTTAAGAAGTTAGCTAAATACAAATGTCAAGCGCTTCAAATGAAAAATTGACACATGTTCAAGAAAGGCAAACATCATTCACTATTCCCTTTTCAATATTAACATGCGAATAGCAGGAGCACAGAAAAAGAATATAAACAGATAGTACGTCCAATCACCAAGTGTAAAGGATCAAAAGTAAATATTCAAGTTTAGTAATTCGTCCAATCCAATGGTTTCGAAACTATGACCACGAGGAAAAGAAGTTTATTCAGTGAAACTGGGTCAAAGTATCTAGAAATTAATAACTTAGTTTAAGAGTACTATGCAGTCTTAAGAAAGTAAGGGATTGAGAATTTTTGACAATATTTATTTCATGCTTCAAATCAGGAAAAAAAAGAATAATACAGCAAAGACTCAATGTTCTAAAAGAATCTTCAGTCACACCACAAAAAGTTGAAAATAAATGCTACAATTTTGTTAAATCATATGTTAGGTCAGTAAGTCATGTTTGAAATAGAGGAAAAAATAATCGAATGAGTGGGGAGGGTAGGGAGTGTGATACAGGAATCATGCAGTGTGGCCAAAAGAGTGCGGCCAAAAGAGAGAAAAGGAGTACATATGAAAGGTGGGTAACCAAATAAGTGGGATTATTCTGAGGTTCTGAGTGGTGATTTTGTGTATAGGCTGACTTTTCTCATCATCTGATTGGTTTTACTTACTTGATGACTATTCCATATTTGTAAAAAGATATTTCCATCCATAATTATTTGCTTTTTTTCCGTTGGATTAGAGGAATTTCACTCATATTCGTACAAGTTTAGCAACTTCCTTGTTTGAAACCTAGGTTCCTATCATTTTCCCCAGATGGAGCATGTCACAAATATATTTCAAATAAAAAATTATGCATATTAATAACTATTATTTCAATTTGGTATTTCATATATTTAAGTTATTGCAAAATTAAGGAAAACTTACGACTGTCTTCATCACAACAGGAGACGGTGAAACAAGCGTCGGCAACACAATTTCATGAAACTGAACAATAGATTTATTTTGTCTATCATCTTTCTCTTTTGAAGCTTCATGAAATGGAACAATTGATTTATTGTGTCTATCATCTTCCACCTCTGAGGCTTCATGAAAAGGAACAATAGCATTTTTATCTTCATCACCTTCCCCGTCTGAATCGATGTGAATAACAGGAACTGGAGCTGCACGAACATCCTTCTCAAAGTTTTCCACCTCCAAATCTATGACATCATGATATGTCAAACCAGTGTCTTGTTGATCTTCGAATTTAGTGGTGTCTTCATCGTGGTCAGTTACCACATTCCTGAATTCATTAACAAGTACGGGATACTTTGCAAAGTAAGGTCCAAGTATTTGCATTTTGATGGCTACAAGGTCCTCTATTTCCTTTGTGACACTTCCAAATTTCCCATGCTCTATACGAACCACAACATCCGAAATTGCAGATGGATTCGTATGGTCAGCGACATCTGATAACTTCTGTCTTTTGCCTGTGTCAGGGCCACAGGGAGATCCTGGTTTCTCAAAATGAAATTAAACTCAGAAGAGCTGCAGATATTCCATCATGAAACAGAACCAAATATTCTCATGCTTATATACTTCCACTAGACTCAAGTATGATAGTGTACACACACCCCATCACAGTTTCAACTCCTACCAGCAACTAATCAAATCACAAACGAAACAAAACCATAAAATCATAAAATATAATTAAAGGAAAAAACTTAAAAGTAGTACCTTATACATGTTATTTGTTTTTTTTCAGTTCTCTAATTAAAATTCAAGTATCACCATGATCAGCGTAACAAAAAGGCACCACCTTGATAATTCACATAAATAATACAAACCTTTATTAAGTCTTATTAAGCATATTACACAGCTAAAATTCTAGTTCTGATTAAGTCTTATTAAGCATATTATGCAGCTAAAATTCTAGTTCTGATTAAGTCTTATTAAGCATATTACACAGCTAAAATTCTAGTCTGATTGAAAAAAAAAAAAAAAAACACTACAAAAGGCCCTTTAAGACAACACCATCCAAAGTTTCGTCCTAAAAGAAGATGTTCGGACTCAACATTCTTACCATACATGCTCAGAAACCACTCTGCACACAAAAGTATTCTCATCAAATCCTAAAATAAAAAAAAATGAAATAATCCACCCAAAAAACCGGATAAAATTAGAAAGAAAAGGAAAATGACATTGAAGATGCAAATAATATACGCGGTGATCAACATTTTTAAATGACAAATTAAAAAAATAAAATAGAACAGAAAAAAAAAATAAGAGCAAGAAAATGAGGAACATACCGGTTGAATGACAGCGCTTAGCTGATAACACGTCAACAGAGGACTCCATCGGTAACTTTCAACGAAATGAAGAAACTGAAAATTGAAGCAAAAACAGATAAAATTATTGCAAACTGAAAGAGAAAGATAAAAAAACAAGTGTTCAATTTATCCGTTTTCTATCAGAGATTGTAGAAAAACAAGAGAAAGAGGGTTACCAAAAAGGAGAAATGGTGAAGAAAGAAAATGAGTTTGAGAAATGCAGAGAGAAAGCATTGAAAATTTTATAGAGCAAGTAATGCACTGAGAGAGTGTTTACGACGTTTGAGTTTCCATCGGTTACAATGGTCAATGATCCTCTGTGTCGCACCAGCAGCGTTCATGCAGTGTGGACGCGGAATTAACCGCCAGTGTCTGACGACAGCGTTGATCAAAAACTTTGAACGGTTAGATTCTGGTCATACCAAATTTTTTAACTGTATGATGATTGGTGTGGGTCAAAGTGCAATTTCCAATCACGTTGCATGCGTGATTGGTGATTAGACGCACTTAATTAATTGCAGTTAAAAAAAAAGCCCTGTAATTTACGTAAAATAATTTTTCTTAATATAATAAAATAGTAATTTTAGGTTTGATTAATGGTATGATTAATAAAAATTAATTAACATTATCTTAAATTTTTAAAAGGAAATTTTAGGAGACAAATAATTTACACACACGTATATATGTATATTTATTTATTGTATTAAATGGTAAGAGAAACGATTAAATATATAGAAAACTGCACTACTGTTTTATTACTATGAATTTTAATAAATGCATAATTTTAACCGATGCGGGAAGAATAATTGATTTGATGAAAAATTAGGAAAAGAAGAATTAAATTTTAGATGTGTGGTTATTTAATATTAATCATAAAAATCAGTATTTCATTTAATTAAACGTTATTAAAAATAGTTTTAAGCAAATTAATTGCATGCTTACTTTTAGGAAGCAACTGTTGCAGAGAGCTCTTCAAATCCACGTCAATAACTTTATTAATAAGGTTTTAAATTTAAGAACTTGCATTGGAAAAATTTAAAAACTTGATTTTAGATAAGATTACTATATATTAACAATAAAAAATTAATATTTTAATAATTAAAAAATGTAAAAAATAATATAAATAAAAAAATTGACAAATTTTCGATTCTTATGAAAATCCAAATTTATATGAATATAATGTAATTTGCTTAACAGTAATATAACATATGTTAGGCTCATTTAAGGTAAAATAAAGTTTCTTTATAAGTAATTTGTATTGGAAATACTATAGGTGAATATTTTTAAAGATAGTGTTAAATAACTTGGTTAGAAAATTTTGTTTTATTTAGACAAAAATTTAAATGTGATATTAATAAGATTACTGATTGTTAGCCAAACAAGTATATAGTTTACTCGTACAATAAATTATTTTATTAAATGATTAATTTATTATTAAGGTAAAAGTCTCTAATTTAATGTTTTAGTCACTACAAAATGATATTAGTTTTTAGGCTAAAATCTTATTGTGCTCTCTTAATTTTTATACAAAATTTAATTAGATATCTACTTTTTATTTAGTTTGATTTAGTCTAATTTTTAAAATGAAATAATTAGGTTTTTTTTGTTAGATTAATATTAAATTTACGTTAAAATTTACAAATGAAATCACTTCACTTAAGAAGTCTAAATATTCAAATAATTTTATTTATTAGGTGAAGTGATTAAAAGTACAAATTGACTGGATCATCTTTTAAAGAAACTAAATTGAAAGCAAATAAAAATTAGAAATTTAATTGAATTTTTTTTATAAGATCTAGAGAACCAAAATATGATTTTAACCTACTAATACTTTATTTTAGATAAAATAAATACTTTCTCTTAACAATCTTTGTCACACATATTTATTTATATTATTTCTAAATAATTCCTTAAAATATATCTATTTTTAAAAACTTATGTTATCTAATTTTTTACTTGTCTAATTAATTAAACACTACACGAATAATTTCAGTTTTCTCTAATCATTTATTTTTAATTAATTTAAAATCAAGAAAAAAAATACAAAAATCAGCTCACAATTCAATTTTACAAAATTAAAATTCTAATCAAATTCAAAATGGTGCTAATTTAATAGATATAAAGAATAATATATTACCTAAAAAAATAAAATTTGAAAGTGTCTATAGAAGTTTAAAACTTAAAAAATGTACTCTATAGAAGAAAAGACAATTGTTACTTTCCTTGTTCACCTACATCTATCTATGCACAACCTATTTTACGCTTTTAAGAAAAGTGACAATTGTTGAAAAGAAAGAAAATAAATAAGCAAAATAAAATATCTAAAAATAATATTTTTAAGTAACTTTATCTTTCTTTCTATAAATAACTCTGTCCATTTATATCTTCAAAGCATTTGGATTTGGTAAGTTAATCTTTGTTTAAGCAAAAATAAAATTTGTTTTATCCTCCTTAAACACCTTTTAATATAAGTTACATGTGTTGTTTAAAAATTTAAACTAGTTTCCCAAAGAATTTTTGTATATTAGCTTTAATAAGTTAAAAACAAAGAGTACTAGTGTCGTAAGTTTCGAATAACATTTGAGCGATATTTAACTTGATTGATTTGTTAAAAATTGAATATATATCACATTAGTTTTTTAGATTGTGTATTATTTATCTTATTTTTTTAGTTGTATTTGATCTTTTAAGATAACATTGAATTGTGATTTATTTATTTTTTAATTGTGTTTTAAAATACAATGATACATTATTGTTTGTTTTCATCATTTACTCATAAATCAGATTTTGAGTTTAACTCTTTCTTTATAATTCAAAACTACAAAAGACAGATTTTATTGCTTGCAAAAAAAAAAAAGTCTTGTATTATTCTCCAACTATATTTAGATTTTTTCTTTGAGAATTTACATTTTATTAAATGCATTGAATACTTAATACAGTATCAAAGGCCTTGTATGTATATTTTATCATATTTTCTAATCAATCAATGGTATAAACTTTTTTACTAAAGGCATGGTGACATTGATGGAAGAAAAATAATAATGAAATTAAAGAGATTAAGCATAAATATATTTAAAAAAATGAGTTTACTAAATAATACTTTGCTGGTTTAATCTGTTAGATATTTTGCATACATTCCTCAAACACAAAAACAGCAAAAAATACCAGAAAATTTATCAGTATTTGAAATTTTGTTAGGGACAAAAAGGAAAAAAAACATAAGATATGGTGCAACTAATGTTACATTGCTTAAACTTTTTCAGAGGCAGTAAAAAAATAATACAGGTAACAAAATTCATATGAACCAGAAAGAAAAAGTGACTATGATTGGAACCATTTCCTAACCTGTTTTGAAGGTTTTTTCTCTCCATTCTCTTGGGAACTCTTGTGTGAGAATTTGGATCTATATTGTTCTATTAGCATGTCAAGCTTGTCTACTACGTCCTTCCCTACTGAACCTTTATTCTTCTTAGGCCGTTTCTTCGAAACCATTTTCTGCCCTGCTTCTTGTTCTTGATTCTGCATCTTTCTTTTTCTAAAACCAGTATCATCATCTTTGTTTCCTGATTTTCTTCTGTTAGGGGCAGTGTTTTGATCTTCAGCCGATGCACCACCATTTTTCTGGCCATTTTGGTTATTCTTTGGCTTCATGGACAAGGCTTCTGGATTTTCTTTCAGTGCCCTTTTGTTCTTTTTGTTGCCTTTCTGTCTTTTGGATTTTTCATTTGCCAGTGTATCACCTGATTCACCATTTGTATTCACTACTGTTTCCTTTCCCGGTTCACCATGCTCTCTAGACTTTCGTTTTCTGTCCTGCTTGTGATCTTCTTTGTTGCCAGGTTTGTCATTTTTCATACCATTGTTGTCATCTTGAGGAGCCTGCTGTTGAAATTGTAGCTTTGCGTTCCGAAGTTTAAGTGTTTGAACATTATCAAGAGCAAACTCCACGATTGGTCTATGTTCAGGACCAAATGTTTCTGGTGTCAATGAAAGCAAACTATGAATTAGACAGAAATAAAGTACAAAATAGTATATGATCCTCAGAGATGATGAGAAATGGTATTCACCAGGATTATTGTTGAGAACTCTCAGAGCCACAAGGGCATGCTGATGCTCAGAAAATTCAACAAATGCAACTCCCCTTGAATAGCGTTCTTGAGCTACCTTTCCGTTCTTCTCATTTTTCAAAAACTTTATCTGCATATTGTACGTATATTATTTTGTTAGAATATAACATGACACCCTTAAAGCTTTACAGAAACAATAATTGACAACTTGTAGTTATGATCTACTCAACCAACCTGCCGAATTAATGGTTTTTGCTTGGTAGCTCTGGAGATGACTGCATCAATGCAAAGCTTCTTTAGTTCTTTCTCATGCATTGACTTGGGCAAGTTGTAGATAATGAGCCTAGTTCTTGAAACATGAAAATTTGGAGATTGAAGCTTTGTCTTCTTTTTCCTCTCCAATCTATATGAAATTTCCATGAATAATATTGAGCACAAACACCAACTGAAGAACTTACACTTGAGCAAGAAGATATAGAATTTAAACCACCACATTGGCAAGATCAAATGCAACATAACATGTAAACCAGAATAGTACGAGTAATGATATTTGAAAATGGATTGTGAACCTATGGCTCATTTTGTTCGTTTGTGGATCTATACAACCAAATGGATTGTGCCAAGAAATTATATCTAAGCTTTTCAAGAACCTTTTATTCAACCTTCTGGTGATTTTTCTCAACAAGAACTACTAAACATGAAAAGAAAAATGAAAACAAGTAGAAGACAATACAGGTGTTTTTTTTTTTTTCTCCTAACGTTCACATAGGGTAAAAGCAGCACATATTAGCAAAGGATTATCACAACATTAGGAGAATTCAAAAGAAAACCATAATTCTCCACAACTTAACAAGACCCAATGGTCAATCCCTCAATGGAGAATACAGTAGTCTATTATAACAATGACAGTTGGAGATTAAAAAAGTCACTCAAATGCAGCACACATAATAACTATAACCAAAATGATAGATGTGAGTTAAAATAATAATTCCAAACCACACAATACTCACTCTTGGCGTTTTAACATATCACTGGCTGAAACGCCTTCAGCAGCTGTAGTTCCCTCAACAATAAGTCCCTCCTGTTGCAATTTAGTTGAATGAGAATGTTAATCTTATGCATATCTATCAGCTTCAACAGCCTACTCCACAAAAAGTTACAAAGGAGAAGACAAACCTTTGCCAAGTAAAGATTCCGGTGGTCATTAACCTCATTATTTTTTGCTTTCTCCAGTTCCTTGTCATGTGCCGATTTCTTATCCAAAGCCTTTAAAACTTTCAACGGTCTACCCTTCAGCAAAATACCTGTCCCAGAAGCAGCAATAGCAGCTGAAATTGCAGTATCAGCTGCTTCTACAGTTTTAAACTTTAGAAAACCAGTTCCTCTTGGTCGCCTGCATTGAGTAAAAGGAGACTATGAATAATGCGCTGTGAAATAGACAGAAAAATAACACTGTGACATACTTGGTAACTTGGTGGAGAACAGGAGCAAAGTATTCTACTTCCCCAAACCCAGAAAATCGTTGTTTTACTTCTTCATTATCACATTCAAAGGGAAGATTACTTATAAAAACTGTTCTCTGCAAATCTTCTTCTGTTCCCTTAGGATTTGATAAGTTGTTTATGCTGGAAATGTCAGGCTTAGAAGCACCTGAAACCTTTTCCAAGTCATCAGATACTTTTCCATTTGCATCCTTAACAACTTCATCAGGTCTTGACTCTTTGTTTTCTTTGGACAACATAGAATCGTTGTTTTCAGATGCTCCTTTGCCTGAGGATCCAAGCAAGTTGTTAAGCACCTTTCTTGCAATATCTGCCTCCTCATCAAAATTATCTTCAGGAGGAGCTCCCTCTTCCACCATGGCACTGGAGTGGTTTGTATCATTATCATCTCCTTGGCCAGATCTTTTATCAACAAGCTCCACATCCTCCTCATCGCTATCTTCATCACTCAAGTTTTGTGCTTCTACAGAAATTGCAAAGGATGTATTATTTAAATAGTTCAGATCCAAAATGAATGAGATCTAGAGAAAACATCAAAATAACATAACTTCATTCATTTCAAATATAGAATATAAGAGTGGCTAATGAAAGTACCCTCTTCACAATAAAAATTACCTTTCTCTGAAGCACGAGTATCATTCATATCACTACTAAATATCTTCTTTGGAACAGCCCAATCAACAGCTATGACTCGTTTTGCAAACTTTGATCCATTCAGCTTTTGAATGGCCTGAAAAAGATGAAGCTTATACGCAGGTTATTTCTGAACACAAACAAGTACATAAAATAAAACCTTGGTAAAAGTTCATACATTTTCTGCATCTTGCTTGCAGGTGAATTTTACAAATGCAAAGCCCTTAGACAGACTGCACAGAGGAGAAGATGGGAAAAGAAAAACATTTTAAGAAACCATTACGTATGATAGCATATTGAAACTCTTAATAAATAAAAAGTAGAAAGAACTGACCCTGTGTCTGACTTTTGTGGAATAAATACGTCCCACACATATCCAGCAGATGAAAACATATCTCTTATTTCAGTATCTTTTGCCTGCATTCATGTTTAGTCAGCTAGTCAGAAATCAAGGAATTCAAAAACAATTATTTCAAGTTTTTTAATTCTATGCATCGAACCTTGAAAGGAAGGTTTCTGACAATAAGCTTCCATTTCTGAGTCTTGGAGCCCTGACCCACATACAGCAGAAAGTTAAGAAACAAATATCTCATTCAAGATCTTACATGGTAAACAGGGAAGTCAACTTCACCTACAAGCAATTACAAATCATAGAACAAAAGCACACAACAAAGCACAAACACTATGAAGTCTATATCCCACCACCTAATAGATTATTTGATGAATCTATGAATCTGACAAAGTACAGCCGACAGTTACTAAATGCATTCCAACCATGCTAAAACTGACTTCCAAATGGTGAGCAGGGTACATACATCTCCTACTTCAAAGAACATATTGTCATGAAAATAAATACACACTCAAAAATGGAGACAATAAATAAGAAAATACTTTTCTACACCAACATAAGAAACAGAGACTAAAACCAAACCCAAGTGAAAATCCTATCAAGCCTTTATTAGCAACACGCATCACAAAAATGGAAACAACAAATAAGAAAGTACTTTTCCACACAAACATGGGAAACAGAGACTAAAATCAAACCCAAATAAAAATCCTATCAAACCTAAAGAAGCAGCACACATCACAAATTCCCATTACATAACTTCCTTTATACTAAACCATGCACGACATATTCTCCTGATTAATGGCAGAAAAAAGCTTAAGACTACTAATGAGCACTCAATTTTGCATAAAAAAGAAAACGAGAACTGGTTTTTGACCTACTCAGTTTTTAGAAAATGAAAAACACATTCGATGCATGGAATACAAATTTTAAGACATAAATCAAATTTACGAATACAAACGAAATGGTACAGCTTCTCTCAGCAGGCAGTTATTCATATATATATATATATATATATATATATATATATATATATATATATATATATATATATATATATATATATATATATATATATTTTTTTTTTTTATTTTT